>OGWV01002969.1_pt1 | contig 10144 bp, 8 predicted proteins | sample 1576081 | NCBI WGS metagenome assembly OGWV01 (sample SAMEA3541541, study PRJEB24748) | human gut metagenome | biome: human gut; feature: human-associated habitat; material: faeces | place: China | collected 2012 | reverse complement strand
TTTACCAGAAAATGGTACAATAGGATTTGTTGCACCATCATTTGGTCACCTTTATCTTTCGGATATTCTTGCTTGCGGCCGACTTGGTCGCGTTGATGACGCTGTTCGCCGCGCCCGCCACTATCTGGCTTCCCATGTCAAGTCCCCCGGAAATGCTTGTGTTCGTCCCGCTGACACCCGCGGCTTCCGCCTCCTTGATGGTTTCCGCCTTGGCATTTCCCGGAACGTATATGCCTTCCATGGCATCCTCGGAATACACCTCCTTTTCAAAGGGAAGTATGTTCCCTGCCAGATTCACCGAGGTGATTTTGACCAGCACCCGTTCCCCGTCGATTCCGGTCACCTCCCCGAACACCGGTGTCCCCTTGCGGATGCGCTGTCCGTCGTCCGTAAGGCAGTTCTCCGCCAGCTGCATCTTCAGCGTCGCTCCGACCATGACCGTCTGTGTGGAATGTACGAATGCCCGTATGACGTTCCTCTCGTCCTGCCGGACAAGGCGCACGCTGTTGAATCCTCTCCGGGGAGTCTCTTCGGGGACCGTGTCCTCCGGTTCTGCTGACCGTGTGCGTGACGCTGCTGACCGGCACGTGGGCGCAGGCGCGCAGCCAGCTGCTCGCGGCCCGGCTCGTGCGGCTGCACGTGATCGCCGTCTCGGACGACGACGCCGAGCAGGCCGTGAAGCTGCAGGTGCGCGACGCGGTGCTGGCCTATCTCGAGCCGCAGCTGCAGGGCGTGACGGACGTCGATGCGGCGCAGCAGCTCATCGCGGGCGACCTCGACGGCATCGCCCGCGCGGCGCAGGCGGCGGCGGGGGAGCGGCCGGTGCGCGTGGCGCTGGGCCCCGAGCACTACCCGACGCGCGACTACGGCACGTTCGCCCTCCCGGCAGGGGTGTACACCTCCTTGCGTGTAACGCTCGGCGCGGGCGCGGGGCACAACTGGTGGTGCGTCATCTTCCCACCGCTGTGCGCGCAGGCGGCGGGATTGTCGGAGCAGGCGGTGCAGGCGCTCTCGGACGACGATGTGCGCCTCGTCACGGAGTCCGACGGCGGCTATGTCGTGCGCTTCCGGCTGCTGGAGCTGTGGGACGCGCTCGTGCAGCGGCTGAGCTGACGGCGCGGCGCGCAGATGGGACAGACAAAACAGCACCCGATCCTATGGGATCGGGTGCTGTTTTTTATCGTCCGCTCAGTAGCTGTACACGCCGCCGCCGATGAACTCGCGCAGCATGCTCTCGGGCGCGAGCAGGGCGGGGTCAATCGTCTCGAAGCGCTCGAGCGCCGGCAGGATGCTGCGGATCTCCGCATAGCGCTCTGCGCCCTCGGGCACGGCCGCGAGCAGGGGCGCGGCAAAGTTTTTCATAATGGACACCTCGCACGGGAACGACGAGTCGAACATCAGATTCGCGCGCTCCTTGAACGGGGAGATGAAGCGCTTCTCGCCGCGGCGGACGTTGGCCCACATATCCAGCGTCGCGGCGGCGGGCGTGCCGCGGAAGTTGCTGTCGCGCACGAGGCGGCGCAGCAGGCGCATCCACGTGCCCTTGAATATCTCCTGCCCGTCACCGTCGACGACGACGGAGCGCGCGCTGATATACAGCCGGAACGCATCCGGGCAGTAGGCGGCGATGTCGTCATTGAGTGCGTGGATGCCCTCGCACACGACGACCTCGTCCTTGCCGAGACGCATGGGCCGGCCGATCGGGCCGGACTGCACGCGCGTGACGAAATTGTAGCGCGGCAGATGGATCTCCTCGCCGCGGGCGAGCGCGTTGAGGTGCTTGCCGAGCAGGTCCATGTCCAGGCACGCGGGGGACTCGAAGTCGATGTCGCCCTCCGGCGTGCGCGGCGCGGTGCGCGGGTTCACGGTGCGGAAATAGTCGTCCATGGCGAGACTCTGGCTGCCGATGCCCATCCCGCGCAGAGCCTCGGCAATCTTCATGGCCGTGGTGGTCTTGCCGCTGCCGGACGGGCCGGACAGCAGCACGATCGGGCACGTGCGCACATTCTCGGCGATGGCGCGGGCCGCGCGCTCGATCTTTTCGGCATAGGCCGCGTCGCACGCATCCACGAATTCCTTGGGGTTAGCCTGGATGCGGCGGTTGATCTCCTGGATCTGATAGCTCATAGGAAAAATGCCTCCAGTTTTGCCTTGGCCGCGCAGATGCGGTCGATATTGGCGATGTATTCCGTGGGATATTTGGGGTCGATGTGCCGCTCGAGCCGGCCGCCGGAGCACACGAGCTTCGTCGAGGCGCCGCCGCCCATGGCGAGGATGCTGCACAGCTCCTCCATGATGCAGATGTTGTAGAGATTCTCCTGTCCAGGCCGCGTCCAGCCGACGTTTTCAAATCCGCCGGACATGAACTTCTGCCGGTAGAGGTAATACGGCGCGTAGCCCGCCGTGTCGAGCGCGGTATTGGCAAAGTCGAGCATCTCACCGACCTGCGCCCCGTCGGGGACGGGCGCCGTCTGCTGCGAGAGGTCTGCCCCGCGCTTGCGCGAGAGCGTGTGCACGGTGATATTTTCGGGCGCGAGCGCGAGCACCTGTTCGAGCGTGGTGCGAAAGCCGTCCGGCGTGTCGCCGGGCAGGCCGGCGATCAGGTCCATGTTCACGGCAAAGCCGCCGGTCGCGCGCACGAGCTGCAGCGCGTCATAGATGTCCTGCGCCGTGTGGCGGCGGCCGATCGTTTCGAGCACGCGGTCGTCGAGCGTCTGCGGGTTGACGCTGATGCGGTCGACCCGGTGCGCGCGCAGCACGTGCAGCTTGTCGGCCGTGATGGTGTCGGGCCGGCCGGCCTCGACGGTGAACTCGCGCAGGGCGCTGAGGTCGAATGCTGCGTCGAGCTGCGTGCACAGTGCGTCGAGCTGGCGCGCCGAGAGCGTGGTCGGCGTGCCGCCGCCGATGTAGAGCGACACGACGCGCAGACCGGCGCGGTGCACGGCCTCGGCGGTCGCCGCAATCTCGCGCGCGAGCGCCTGCAGAAATTCCGGCACGAGCGCCATGCTCTTTTCCACCGACTGGCTCACAAAGCTGCAGTAGGCGCAGCGCGTCGGGCAAAACGGGATGCCCACGTACAGGCACACGTCCTTTTCGCCGAGCGAGTCCATGGCGCGCAGCGTAGCGTGGGCGGTGCGCACGACGAGCGCGGCGCGCGCGGGCGCGACGTCGTAGTGCCGCTCGAAATAGCGCGCGGCCTGCACATCGCCCATGCCCTGCGCGAGCAGGGGGGTCATGAGCTTGCCGGGGCGCACGCCCGTGAGCATGCCCCACGGCCGGTGCGGCAGGCCGATGCCCATGGCCGCGCGGTAAAACGCGCGCTTGACCGCACCCTGCAGCCGCCGGTCGGTCTCGTTGGGGTCGGTCAGTTCCTCGTTGGGCACGCTCGTGCGGCCGTTGGCCGTCCGGCCCTGATAGACGAGCACGCACGTCGCGGTCGTCACCTTTGCGCCGGACATGAGCCGCAGCTCCGCGCGGTCGCCGGTCGGCCGGCCGTCCGGATACACCGGGCGCTCATCCGGAAACAGCGTCAGCAGCATCTGCTCCGCCGCGTAGCGGTAATCATGTCCGATCAGATAGAGATTCATGGTTTTCAGTTATCTCCTTTTCCCGTGTCAGGTCAGGAGCGGTCCTTGGCCTTGTTCTTGAGTTCTCTGGCCTTTGCCTTCAGGGCTTTGGCCAGCTGCTTGCGGCGCTGCGCGTGCTCATGCACGCGCGTGAAGGCCGGGCCGTTGGTCTTGCCTTCGCGCAGCGCCGGGAACGCCTGCGCGATACGCTCGTGCACGATGTTGCGCTGACCCAGCAGCTCCTCGCGGCGCTGCAGCAGTTCGCTGCGGCGGGCCAGCAGTTCGCTGCGGCGCATGAGCGAGTTCTCGGCGCGCTTTTCTGCGATCTCCGCGCCTTTTTCCTTCGCGTCGGTGTAAACCTCCATGCTGCGGTCCTTCACGTCCGAGGCGCGAATATAGATCTCCTCGCCGATCTCGTCGGAGATGGCCGTGAGCGAATCCTCGATGGCCTGCAGGGCGCGCAGCTTCTTCGGCAGCTTGCGGATCTCCATGGCGGTGATGATGTTGTCCGTGATCCACAGGACGCTGAACGTGCCGAGCAGCGCCCAGCCGAGCTTTTTCGGGATGAGGTCGACGACCTTGGCCACGAGCGGCTGGAACACATCGACCACGAACACGCACGCCAGCCCCCACAGCACCGAAAACTCCAGACACACGTAGCCCTTGATGTTCAGCGGGCGCTTGGAGTAGTCCCACCACTTGTCGTGGAACACTTTTTCGAGCACCCAGCCGGTGAGGTATTCGATGGCGCTCGTGAACAGTACGCTGCCGCCGAACAGCAGCCAGAAGCTGCTCTTGAGCGGCCCGAGCACGAGCAGTACGCTCATCACGCCGAAGCCGTAGATGGAGCAGATCGGGCCGTTGACGAAGCCGCGGTTGACGAACTTGCCGTGCGCGACGGCGGCGAAGGCCACCTCGGAGCACCAGCCGAGAAAGCCGTAAATGTAGAAGTACCAGAGGATCTGGAACCAGGAATAGGGCACAAGCACGGAAAAAACTCCTCTCAGATCTGGGTGCCTGCGGTGATACTGACCCAGTCTCATCATGATGGTTCAAAGATTATAACATAATGCTCCGGGCATTTCCAGTCTTTCCGGCGCGGATGGGGACAAAAGCAGCAAAATGGACAAAAACACAGCGGAGTGCCTTTTCAAGCCTTCCCCTTTGAGGAGAAGGCTTGAAAAACTGCCATCTGCCTTTGTTTTTTCGCGCGCAAAAGCGGAGCGCACGACGGTGCGCTCCGCTTGGAAAACCGGGGATTTACTTGATCGTCAGCAGCAGCTCGCCGGCCTTGACCGTCTGACCGCCCTTGACAAAGACCTCGTCGATCGTGCCGTCCATGCGGGCGACGACGCTCGTCTCCATCTTCATGGCCTCGATCACGGCGAGCACGTCGTTGACCTTGACTTGGTCGCCGGGCTTGACGTTGACCTTCGACACCATGCCCGGAATGGACGCGCCGGCCTGGCTCTTGTCGTTCGGGTCGGCCATGACGACGGTCTTGGCCGTGTCGGTCGCGGTCGGGTCGGGCACGGAGACCTCGCGGCGCATACCGTTGAGCTCGAACTGCACGTTGCGCGTGCCGTCGTCGTTGCGGTCGCCGAGGCCGATGTACTTGATCATGAGGGTCTTGCCGTCCTCGATGTTGATCTTGTTCATCTCGCCGACGGCCATGCCGTTGAAGAACACGTGGCTGCCCATGCGCATGATGTAGCCATACTCCTTGCGGTGGCGGATGTACTCCTCATAGACCTTCGGGTACATGGCGTAGGAGATGAGGGAGCGCGGCTCCTCGTAGTTCGGGTAGAACTTGCGGATCTCGCTGCGCAGCTGATCCCAGTCAACGGGCGGCAGCAGGTCGCCGGGGCGGCCGGTGATCGGCTTCTCGCCCTTGAGCACGACGCGCTGCAGATCCTTCGGGAAGCCGCAGGGCGGCTGGCCCATCATGCCCTTGAAGTAGCTCACGACGCTGTCGGGGAAGGCGAGGGTCTCGCCGCGCTCGACGATGTTTTCGGGCGTGAGGTCATTCTGCACCATGAAGATCGCCAGGTCGCCGACCATTTTGGACGACGGCGTGACCTTGATGATGTCGCCGAGCATGATGTTGACGGTGCGGTACATCTCCTTGACCTCCGCGAAGCGGTGGCCGAGGCCGAGCGACTCGACCTGCGGCTGCAGGTTCGTGTACTGGCCGCCGGGGATCTCGTAGCGGTAGATATCGGTGACGGGCACTTTGAGGCCCTTGTCGAAGCTCTCGTAGCGCAGGCGCACGTCGGCCCAGTAATCGGCCAGCTCCTGCAGGCGCTGCGGGTCAAAGCCGGTGTCGCGCTCCTGACCGCGCAGGGACTCGACGACGGCGTTCATCGACGGCTGGCTCGTGAGGTTGGCCAGCGGGCCGATGGCGGTGTCGACCACATCCACGCCGGCCTCGGCCGCCATGAGATAGGTCGCGATCTGGTTGTCGGTGGTGTTGTGCGTGTGCAGGTGGATGGGGATGCCGATCTCCTGCTTGAGGGTGCTCACGAGCTTCTTGGCGGCGTAGGGCTTGAGCAGGCCGGACATGTCCTTGATGGCCAGCATGTGCACGCCGCGGCGCTCGAGCTCCTTGGCGAAGTTGACGTAGTACTCGAGCGTGTAGCGGTCGCGCGTCGGGTCGAGGATATCGCCGGTGTAGCACACGGTGCCCTCGAGGAACTTGCCCTGGCGCAGGACCTCGTCCATGGCGGTCTCCATGTTCGGCAGCCAGTTGAGCGAGTCGAACACGCGGAACACGTCGATGCCCTCGCGGGCAGACTCGGCGATGAAGGCGCGCACGAGGTTGTCCGGATAGCTCGCGTAGCCGACGAGGTTCGAGCCGCGCAGCAGCATCTGGAACGGGATGTTCGGGATCTTCTCGCGCAGCATCTCCAGGCGCTCCCACGGGGACTCGTGCAGGAAGCGGTAGGCGGTGTCAAACGTCGCGCCGCCCCACATCTCGAGCGAGAAGCAGTCGGCGAGGATGTCGGCCGTGCCGTCGGCGCCCTTGAGCATGTCGCGGGTGCGCAGGCGGGTGCTCAGCAGGGACTGGTGCGCGTCGCGCATCGTCGTGTCGGTGATGAGCAGCTTCTTCTGGCCGAGGACCCAGTCCTTGACGGCCTCGGGGCCGTCGGTGTCGAGCAGGAGCTTGAGCCCGTCCTGCTTCGTGATCTCGCGCTGCGCCTTCGGGAAGCGCGGCGTGTCGTACTGGTGGCGCTCGGCGTCGGGATTGTTGACCTGGATGTTGGCGATGTATTTGAGCACGCGGGTCGCGCGGTCGCGCGATTCGGTGAACTCGAACAGCTCCGGCGTCTCGTCGATGAACTTCGTGTGGCACTTGCCGGCGATGAACGTCGGGTGCGTGAGGATGTTCGTCACAAACGGGATGTTCGTCTTGACGCCGCGCACGTGCTCCTCGTTGATGGCGCGGGTAGCCTTGCGGCAGACGGCGGGGAAGGTGCAGTCCCAGCTCGTGACCTTGACGAGCAGCGAGTCATAGTACGGCGAGATGATCGAGCCCGTGCCGGCGTTGCCGCCGTCGAGACGCACGCCGAAGCCGCCGCCGGAGCGGTAGGCCTCGATCTTGCCGTTGTCGGGCGCGAAGTTGTTGGCCGGGTCCTCGGTGGTCACGCGGCACTGGATGGCGTAGCCGTTGACCTTGAGATTGTTCTGGTCGCCCAGACCGATCTCCGGATGGCTGATCGGCTGACCCTCGGCGATGAGGATCTGCGCGCGCACGAGGTCGATGCTTGTGACCATCTCGGTGACGGTGTGCTCGACCTGGATGCGGGGGTTCATCTCGATGAAGTAGTGGTTGCCGTCGCGGTCGACGAGGAACTCCACCGTGCCGGCGTTGACATAGCCGACGGCCTCGGCGATCTTCACGGCGTCAGCGTGCAGCTGCTCGCGGATGCTCTCGGGCACGCTCCACGCGGGCGCAAACTCCACGACCTTCTGGTAGCGGCGCTGCAACGAGCAGTCACGCTCGCCGAGGTGGCGCACGTTGCCGTACTGGTCGGCGAGGATCTGCACCTCGATGTGCTTGGGCTGCACGAGGTATTTCTCGATGAAGATGTCGTCATTGCCGAAGGCCTTGCGCGCCTCGTTCTTGACGAGCTCGAACGCGGGGATGACGTCCTCGGGCATCTCGCACAGGCGCATACCGCGGCCGCCGCCGCCGGCTGCCGCCTTGAGGATGACGGGGAAGCCGAAGCTGATGGCCTTCTCGAGTGCCTCCTGCCCGTCGCGCAGAGGCTCGGAGCAGCCGGGGATGACCGGCACGCCGCATTCCATGGCGATCTGCTTGGCCGAGAGCTTGTCGCCCATCTTGCCGAGCACGTCGCTCGGAGGCCCGATGAACGTGATGCCGGCCTCTTCGCAGGCGCGGGCAAAGTCCGCGTTTTCGGACAGGAAACCGTAGCCCGGATGGATGGCGTCGACGCCGCGGCGCTTGGCCAGGTCGATGATCTCGGGGATGTCGAGATACGCACCCAGAGGGCTCTTGTTTTCACCGACGAGATACGCCTCGTCGGCGCGGGTGCGGAACAGACTCAGTTCGTCTTCCTTGGAGTACATGGCCACGGTGTGGATGCCGAGGTCATAGCACGCGCGGAAGATACGCACCGCGATCTCGCCGCGGTTGGCGGCAAGGACCTTGTTGAAAACCTTTTCTGACACGGTCGTGTCTCCTTTCTGACTGCGGCGGGGCCGCAGAGGTGGGGGCGGCAGCGGCGCGGGGGAGATCCGGCGTGCTGCCAACGTCGGAATTATATCATATATCAGTAACAATAGAAATAAAATTTTTGATTTTTGGCGAGTTTAAAATCTAACAAATACTGTTTACATGCAATTCTTTTCTCGTCGCGCGGAATGTGGTACAATATCGGACGAAAATTCAGGAAAGCTGGAATGAATTTGGAAAACATTTGCTATATCGTCGGCGCGGCCAGTCTTGACGGCGTGCGCCTGAGCTCCCGGCCGGGAGACTACGTGATCGCGGCCGACGGCGGCTACCGCACGCTGAAGGCGCGCGGCATTGAGCCGGACTTCGTCATGGGCGACTTTGACTCCCTCGGCTACCGGCCGGACCACCCGAACGTGGAGACGCATCCGGTCATGAAGGATGACACCGACCTCGGCCTCGCCGTGCGCTGGGCGCTGGCGCACGGGTACCGGCGGCTCGTGATGGCGGGCGCGCTCGGCGGCCGCCTCGACCAGACGATCGCCAGCCTGCAGACGCTGCGCGGGCTCACGGACGCGGGCGCGCAGGGCTGGCTCATCGGCTGCGGCTGGGTGGTCACGGCGGTGCAAAACGGCACGCTGGCCTTTCCCGCCGGCATGGAGGGCACGGTGTCCGTGTTCAGCAGCGGCGATGCCGCGCGCGGCGTCACGCTGCGCGGCCTGCTCTACGAGATCACGGACGCGGAGCTGCGGTGCGCCATGCCGCTCGGCGTGAGCAATTCGTTCACCGGCGCGGCGGCCACGGTGCGCGTCACGGACGGCACGGTCTTTGTCCTCTGGCAGGGCAACGCGCTGCCGGACGGGCTGGAGGTGCGCCATGGAGCGGATTGACCTGCACACGCACACGCTCGCGTCCGACGGGTCGGACACGCCGGCCGCCGTCGTGCAGCAGGCGGCGGCGCTCGGCCTGCGGGCCGTGGCCGTCACGGATCACGACACGTTCGCCGGCCTGCCGGAGGCCCTCGCGGCGGGGCAGCGCTGCGGCATCGAGGCAAAGGATGATACAGAGGCGGTGGTAAAGGAACTGAAACTTTCCATGAAATTTTCCTCATTCTTTGTCAATATTATTTTTTGTGTACTTGTTGTTTTTGGTAAATATTTTGTACAACTTTGGGTGCCAAATCAGGATGTGAACCTGATTTACTCATTACTTGTAGTCATTATGATGAGTCTGATGGTATCAGGGGTGACAACATCCTTAAACAATGTATTTCTTATAACGAACCGTCTAAAGGTGAATTCTATCTTCTGGCTTATTATAAGTTTTACCAATGTATTGCTTGTATTCATTTACTTGAATACAACATCACTTGGAATTTATGCAGTGGCAGGTGTCAGCAAGGTGACGGGAATTCTTGGTAATCTGATTTTTGTTCCGCTATATGCATGCAAATGTTTGAAAATAAAATGGAATACATTCTATCCAATTATTTTCAGGTATATTGGAACGACATTTATTATGATGATCGCATTTTTTGGAATTAAAAGGCTATATGTATTGCCGATCAACTGGATAACATTTTTTGTAGTATGTGTGATCGCGGGAGTTGCTGGATGTATTGTTAACTTTTTTGTATTATTGAATCATACGGAAAGAAGTATTATGAAAAATAAAATTATGGCGAGGGTAAGAAAATAATGGATGAAAAGAAAAAAATTGGAATTCTGACGTTTCATAACGCGCATAATTATGGGGCAGTATTACAGGCGTATGCATTGAAAACAAAATTGAACCGAATGGGATATAAGGCAAAGATTTTAAATTATCAGATGATGTTGCAAGCTCTAAAACTTCTGCATCAATATCCCAATAGCCGTCCAGA
>OGWV01002964.1_pt1 | contig 10155 bp, 9 predicted proteins | sample 1576081 | NCBI WGS metagenome assembly OGWV01 (sample SAMEA3541541, study PRJEB24748) | human gut metagenome | biome: human gut; feature: human-associated habitat; material: faeces | place: China | collected 2012 | reverse complement strand
TCTTAAGCACTTTCCAGTCTTGTCTCACGCGACAGCTTGTATAATATATCATGCCCGTCCAGAATTGTCAATATTGTTTTCATTATTTATTTTATTTGCACAATTTACACAATTTTAGTTATCACATTTCGCTTTACTTGTTCATATTTGCAGTTTGGAATACATTTCCCCCAAAAAAAGTACCCAGGATTGCAATTAAGACACTTCGTTTTACGAGAAGTGGGTACCGTTAAACGCAGTTTGACACGTAGCATTTCACTAAAATACTACGTGTCAAAACTTTAAAATTTCACCGCTAATTGCATAATCGGATTATAATCATATATCATTTTTATTATATCATTGTTCTGAATCAGCTCATAAGCTTCTTTTCCAATGCTTGTCATATAGAGCATTGTGATAATAATAAATGCCACCCATACAATGATAAGTGCACAGCCAAGTCCAACAACTCCGCCTGCAAGCCGGTTAATGAATCCCAGCACAGGTAATTCTGCTACAATATCAAGTGCAAATACAATTGCACGCAGTATAATGGTCACAATCAAAAATGTTCCCAGGAATGCAATAATGTGAATAATTAGTTTTGACAGGAATTCTCCTACATACTGTGCAAATGTCTGTACTCCCAGTTGTGAATAAATTTCACTGTTATTATTGGTAGACAACTGTGTCTTAAATACTGCTGGAAGATCTGCTTTTTCTATAGCTGCTACCTGAAGATCTCTTGGAATATCCGCCCCCTCAATTGCATTTTTGACTTCTTCGCTGACTTCGTCATTATTTACACCGTCTAAAATACTGCTGGAAATTCCATACTGTGCCAATTGCTCTCCTGTAATCTTTCCATTTACAATATCATCTACCGACACACCGTAAGATTGCAATTCTTCTTCACTAATCCCTGCTGCCTTCAATGCTTTTCGTACACTTTCTGCTGAAATTCCCGTTGAACCATTGTCATCACTGCCTCCAGTCAACTGGGAAGCTGCCGCTTTTGCCATCGTGTTCGTCACCTGACTTTTAATCATGTCATCAATCGGCGTATGCTTTTCTATTGCCGATGAAACATAAGGTGATGCTGCAACTACAATGACAATTGTTAAAATCGTAGTCGCAAGTGACACAGCGATACGAATCGCTCCCCGGTAGATTCCAATCAAAAATCCCAGTAGAAATACTCCTGCTACTGCTATCGTTAACCAATTCCACTCCATACCTTCTCCTTATTTTACAAGACGGACATTCTCCATGCCGTTTGCATTTATCACAATGTATTTATTAACTCCCATAGTTGGAAAAATTTCACGAATATTCGTTTCTATCTCTCCTTCAAATTTCTGTATTCCGCTTTTCAGGAAAATACTGCAGTTATTTCCATCATACATAATCACCTGGCCGCCGCTTAATTTTACATTTCCATAATCCCCGGTAAAATCTTTTGACAATGTCTGCTTTCCCGACGTATTGTAAAGCCGGAGTTCATAACCGCCTTTTCCTTCATTTTTCAAGACCAGACCAATATATTTGTTATCATGAAATACGCTTTTTATCTCTTTGTCTATCTTAATCTGACTAGTCTCTTTCGGAACACTTTCGCCTTGATATATTGTCAGCATATTATCTCCGACTACTGCTGAAATCTTCTGGTTCATAAAAAATCCTTCTGCCATCAGTGTTCCTTTATATTCTTCCTGTGTAACCTGATGATCCGTCTCCTGTTCCCCAGCACTGCCAAAATTATAGTAAACTACCCTTGATGTCACACCGCCGTCCTGCGTATACAAATATGTGACCTGCATCACTTCTGCATCTGGTGAAATAGCAACATCCATCGGGTATCCTGTTCCGGTCAGCGATGTCTTATGCTCCACCAGGATATTTCCTGCAGTATCATAACAGACGATTTTGGGTGATGAACTGTCTTTCAGCACCGCACACACAATTCCCTGACTGGACACTGTCGCTTTTTCTATCGGAAGCGTTGTATGGATTTCGCCCTTTACACCGTCCTTTTGAAAAATAACAACGTCATTACCGCCTTTGTCAAAAATAATTGCACAATCATCTCCTGCTGCAACAGTCGGAGCCTTGATCTGATAAGCCTGGTTCCATTTCTCTTCCCCTTGCTGACTCAAATATGCCATTCCATCTCTGCTGTAACGAATCACACCTTCTGAAAATTCCTTGTAATTGCTGTCCGTACTCCCTGCCTCCGGATAAGTGTTCGCCACCCGCACATTCGTATACGTCTGTAAATGTATAAATAAATAGATTCCTACAGAAGCTGCCATAATCAAAATGACTACTATCAGAATTCTTATTCTGATCTTCTTTTTATGCGCCTTCACCTGTTCCTCCAGTTGCGCCATCTGTGTTTCTTCATCTTCTGTATTGTCCATGATCCGCCTGACCAGTTTGTCCACATCTTCCGAGTCCCGCACCACCCGCAGATCTTTATTCTTTCGATTCAATATTCAGATTCCCTTCATATTTATTATTTCTCCCTATTGTACCACACTCCGAGCTATGGTAACAATAGCTTTTGCCCGATGAAGATCAGGTTCCCGTCTGACAGCCCGTTCATTTTACAAATTGCCTCTACATGGCCGGTATCCCCATATGTTTTCTTACTGATGCTTGCCAATGTATCCCCTTTTTTCACAGTATAATAGTCCGACTGACTGAGTTGTTCCTGTACGGTCGACACTTCCGGAACCGTTCCTTCTGATTTTGCGTCGTTTGTTTTTTTTGTATCACTGGAAGCTTTTACGGAACCGCTGGCTGCGACCGTCTCACTATTGTGATCTTCCTTAGTTTCCTCTTGATTTTGCCCTTCAGGCTGCGCATTAATTTGATTTTCATTTTCTCCATTCACACGTTGGTCGTTCACCTGAGCATTATCATCCACCTTTGCCTCTGTTCCTTTCGCACTTGCGAGCTGCTCAAGTGACTGTTGTACAGATTCCATGCGTTCAAAATTATTCATCATCGAGACGCCTATTGCCAGTACCACCACCACAAGAAGCGCGCTGGTCGCATATAATAATTTTGAGCTCTGACTCTGCTCCTTAATCTCCATTCTCTGCCTCACCGCACTACGAAAATCCTTTGCAGCTCGATCCTCAACCATTTCACTGGGTGTCACGCCATTCTGCCTGCGTGTGTTAATCATGTAATTCTGCATTTGTGGATTTTTTTCATAATAAATGTAATGACCGCCGATCTGCATCAGCTCATTATATTTATAAGCAAAATACATCTCGTCACTTGACGAAGCATCTTTCCATATAAAAATCGTATTTTCCTGATCATACATTTTCCGGTGCAGCTCCTGCGCTCCCCGATTCATGCTCATTGGATGTCCTGTCTCCAAAAGACACCAGCCAATTAATTTCTGATCTTTGAAATACTCTTTTTGTTCCTTCTCTATTTTTTCCCAAATTTCTTCGGAAATCTTTAAATTTGTTCCTTCAACTTCTACATCTTCTGCCCGGATCGCTCCTGATATATACACAACCACCTTGTCCTCACATTTTGTGATCTCCCCGGTCAATGCCGCTGCTACAGGTTTCTCCATTGCTTTTTCCTGCAATTGCCCAAGAAATGTGTCTACATAATCCTCCACATAAATCTTTGGCTCATCACAGACATTTCCAATCTGTCTTACATTTTTCGGAAGCTGCCGTTCCATATACTCTCACCTCATTAAACATATTTGCCTCTATGGCGGTGTTAATGATAACACAGAAAATATGCATAATTTATCAATCGGTGAGACCTGTCCCGGAAACTTTACGGCATCACGCCCCTACTTTCGACGTCCTGTCTCCAGAAGACTGCAATACTTGTCAGTAAGGGTCGTAACCCAGCCTTCTCTCGTTCTCGGAAATGTCCGAAATGTCACCGGCCACATGTGTGTCCGGATAATATCTACTTCAATCTGATTTAATGGGAAATATTTCTTCGCATTTCGGTATGCTTTTTCCGGATGCTTCAGACCATGAAACCGCTCCCCCGTCTGGGCAGCATGCGTGTGCCAGTCATAAAGGAACAAATCATGGATCATACCTGCCCGCGCCGCAGATCTCGCATCCAGATGAAACATTTTACAGAGACAGTAATTGCAATAAGCCACCCTGAGACAATGTTTATAGCAGTTTGTTTTCCCATGCTGCGGATATTTTTTCATTTCCAGCACGACCGGATGCTCCGCCAGGTCCTGTATTGACTTGTAAAATTCTCGTTTAGCGGCGTATTTATTTTTTGACATATATATACCTCCCATTTATTTATCTTCATCATAGCACTCTATATTTTTCATGTAAATCACTGTCCCTGCAAAAACATTGGATTTTCTTTACCATCTCCTGCCAAGTAAAAAGAGGGGTCATCGCACTGGCTTAGTTTGTGCGATGCCCCTCCCCGGATTACCTTCTTCTATTTTTCATAATAATGTTCAAATTTGTAACTGTTAAAAGGAGTTTCACATGCATTTCCAAATGCAATATGCATTTCTCCCTCAGTTAAATCGAACACCATTGTCGCCAACGTTTTATTCCATGGTTTTTCTGGATAAGGATGTGAGCAAATACTGTTAGGAAATCTCTCATGACTTCTAAAAAATTCTTTTGCAAGCTCTACATCTATATTTCCAATATTTTCTTTTACCTGCTTATTCATCACTTCATAGCGGTCTACCGTAGTTAGTGAACATGTATATTCTTCCTCATCTTCTGCAAATAAATTGTGGTTCGTATGCACCAGATAAACATCATCAGATTTTACATATACTCTATTAGGGAAACATTCTACGCAAGCTATCTTCCCACTAGAATCTGCCACACTGAACTGATTTGGAATATCGTGAGGAACTTCTTGCAAATATTTAATTGCTTCATCGACTGTTTTTAACTCTAAAAGATGACGAATAATAACATTTGTTGGAACTCCATTTCCAGTAACTCCATTGTCAATATATGTCCACATTATACACAGACCATCATTATTGATTCCCATATATGCTGGAATTCCAGGATGCGTATAGGTAAGTACCTCCTTTTTTCCTTCCTGATGATGTACTACCACATCCAACTGATATAACCATTCCCTAAAACACTCATCATTTGTCTGGCCTACAATTACTTTGCCGTCTTTTGTTGCACATGGTGCCGCTAAAAACGCTGTACATTTGTCGTTCACCTGATCTCTTGCAAATGATTTCTCATAAGCGGTCGTCAACGCAAGAATCTGGCCAAATTCCATCTCAGCTCCTTCAGCCAGACCTCTCATTTCTTCCAGTACCTCTGGTGCCCATTTTTCAATCATTGGAACATACCGTTCTGCCATCTTTTCCCATTTTTTATAATCGAACTGCTCTTTATTCTTATAATATTCTGTCTGATTTATATAATTTGTAATAATCTGTTCTTTCATCTGCACACCAAACTGATATCCTCGTTCCCGTGCTGTTCCTTTCACTTTCACATATCTTTGATACATTCTCTATTCTCCATTTCCTATTTTACAAGTCCCAAATAAGGTGAAATCATAATAATAATTGCTGCAACAACTAACAATGGTACCAATATCTTTAAAACTTCTTTCAAATATGTCGGATATGGAACATTTGTCAGCTCCAGCACTCCCATTTTTGTCGCATCCGGATATACTCCACTAGCCATAAAGTTAAAGCCTACCGTAAATGCTGATACAAGCATCATCTGTCCACCTTCTGCCCCGATTGAAGTACCTGCAAATAATGCCATCGCAATTGCTCCAAGAATCGGCATCATCATACCTGCCATTCCACTTGTACTTTGAATGAAAAGTGCTGCAATAACAAACACGATGATTGCTCCGATAGCAAATCCCCATGCTGGAATATTAGCCAGAGCATTTCTGATCCAGTATACAAATGTGATACTCATTCCTGAACTGCTGTCTCCCATGATCAAGGAAATACCTCTTGATACAGAAATTACAAATGTAAGGCTGATTAATTCGGAAGCGCCTCTTACAAATTCTGAAACGAACTCATCCTGGCTCATTTTATTAATCACTGCTACAATCACAGAACCAATCAAAAATACAATTGAAAATTCATCAAAATACCAGTCACCAAGATATGTAAATCCTGCTGTGCCAAGTAAATGTCCAATAAATGGAATGTGTTCTCCCAACCATGAAGCTGGGGCATTTACTACGTCATACATCGTATGATCTCCAACTGGTATTGAACTCCATGGAATATAGCCAAGCACAATTACAAGAATCATGATTCCAAATACTATCAATGACCACACACGTCTCTTATTCAGTTCCGGAAATTGCGAAATATCTGATTTTGCTGATAATGTATTTATATTATCTAAACCATATAATGCTGATTTTGTTTTGTCCTTTTTTACTTTTTCTGCATAACGGATAATCAAAAATGCCCCAACTATATAAAGAACCACAAACAATAATATTCTCATTGCAATTCCAGTTCCAAGTGACAGATTTGGATTACCAATTGCAGCAACTGCTGCTCCTGTTGAATATGGATTAACTACACTAGCCATATTTCCAATGACTGCTCCGCCAAATAAAACAAACACTCCGGTAAGGACATCATATCCAGCTGTAACACATAATGGAATTAACACCAATGCATATGGTGGAAGTTCTTCCCATGAACCATACACTGTTCCCATTAACGCAAATACCAATAATAATATCAATATCAGTTTTTTGTCACTAAACTTTCGTAAAAGAGCTCCTACTCCTGCATCCATCGCTCCTGCAAAATTTAATATTGCCAAAAACGCTCCTGATATAAGAATTGAAAAATTAACATCTGCTCCATTTGCAAATCCTTTAATAGGTGCCATAAATACATCCCAGATTCCCACAGGCGCTGTTCCTGTTCCTTTTACCACATTTCCGTCTTCATCAAGAGATGCATTATAGCAAATTACATTTTCCCCTGTTTTTTCATCTGTTGTCATAACAGATGTAGGAATGAACCAAGTTAATATCGCAACAAAAACCAATACAATAAACAATAAGATCAATGCACTGGGCATTTTTAATTTTTTCTTGCTCATCTTTTCCCCATCCTTCTTTTGATATTTTATAACCGGTTATTTTTATATAAAAATTATAAAATTTATTTGTCTCTATCGTCAACAAACAGAACTTTCTAAATAGATACGAACCCGACAAAAATTACATTTTTGTCGGGTTCGTATATTTTTTCCTGATATTGTCCATTCCTTCAATAATTTCATACAATAGTACAATGATTTCCTGATATGGAATAGAAGTCTCGCCAATAATCCATCTTCTCAATACTTCCACTACTTCATCTACCATACATCTGACTATTAACTTTTGTTTTTCACAATTTTGTTCTTCCGCTCCATCGTCTATAAACATTTTTATCCACTCTTTGATGCATTTTTCCTTTAAGTATCCATTTTTCAGTAAAACCAGGTAACTTTCCTGATGCTTATCAACATAAGATACCAAATCCCGGACTTGCCCAAGCACAATTCCCGTTGCATTTTCCAGCCGGAAAAGACTTATTTTTTCAGCGTAATCATCTTCTATATCTTCCATTACATCAAAAATATCCATATAATGTGCATAAAATGTCGAACGGTTTATATCTGCAGCCTTACACAATCTTGTCACTGAAACTGCTTCCAATGGCTCTTTCATCAATATCTCCACCAAAGTAGTTTTTATCATTCGCTTTGACATAATTGCTCTGCGATTTTCTCTCATGCGCACCACTTCCCATTTATTTATTATTTATCGGGTATTTTCTGAATCTGTACTTCTTATAATCTGTTTCACATGGATTTCCAAATGCTACATGCATTTCCCCACAAGTAAGATCCTGTACAACCGCTGCCAGCACTCTATTCCACGGTCTTTCCGGTGAAGGATGTGCACAGATGCTATTCGGAAAATTTTCATGGCTTCTCAAAAAATTTTGAGCCATTTCAATATCTATATTGCCAAGATTTTTCTTTATCTGATTTTCCATTTCCGTATACTGTGTCTTTGTTGCTATCGAACGGGTATAATCTGTTTCCTCTTTGCCAAAAACAATGTGATTTGTATGAACCAGATATTTTTCGTCCCGTCCCACATATACTTTATTTGGGAAACATTCTACGCTCACTATCTTTCCACTTTTATCCGCAATACCAAATTCATTCGGCACATCATGCGGAACCATTTTCAAAAATTCAACGGCTTCTCCCACATTTGCACATTCCAGCAAGTGACGTATAATTGCATTAGTTGGAACCCCATTTCCAGTTCTTCCATTATCGATATACTCCCATAATACTGCCAATCCCTGATTATTAATACCTGTATACGCTGGAACTCCAGGATGCGTATATATCAAAGACTCTTTTCCATTATCTACATGATGAATCACTGTATCTAATTCATTCATCCATTCCAATATACATTCTTCATTCGTCTGCCCCACAATCACCTTCTGGGCATAGGTTGCTTTTGGAGCCAGTAAAAATGACGTACATTTTTCGCTAATCATGTCTCTGGAGAACGATTTTTCATATGCAGTTGTTAAGGCCAGAATCTGTTCCAGTTCCATCTGTGCCCCTTCTGCCATTCCTTTTATTTCCTCCATAACTTCTGGGGTCCACTTCTCCATAGCTGGGATATAACGTTTTGCCATATCTCCCCATTTTCGATAATTAAAATCTTCTTTATCTCTATAATATTTGGTCTGGTTTTGATAATTAATACTTATTTGATTCTTAAGTTCTTTCCCAATCTGTACACCTCTGGAATAAGCATTTCCTTCCACAACAACATATTTTTTATACATTCTGATTTCCTTTCAAAAAAAGTGCGATTCTAATTAAGAAACGCACTTTTTCACATGTTATTTGTCTATCTTTGCAGTTTTCTGCATTTACTATTTATCTTACTCGCCAAATACAGCTTTGTAATCAGCCTGGAATTTTGCGATTCCCTGATCTGTTAATGGGTGTTTCATCATCTGTTCAAATACGTTGTAAGGTACTGTAGCAATGTCTGCTCCCATCTTAGCACATTCTGTTACGTGGATTGGGTTACGTACACTTGCACAAATGATCTGTGTATCGATATCTCCTGCTGCATCAAAGATTTCTCTGATGTCTGCAATTAAATCTAATCCGTTCTGAGAAATGTCATCCAGTCTTCCTAAGAATGGAGATACATATGTTGCTCCAGCTCTTGCTGCTAATAAAGCCTGGTTTGGATTGAAGATCAATGTCAGATTTGTTTTGATCCCTTCAGAAGATAATACCTTTGTAGCTTTTAATCCTTCGATCGTTGTAGGAATCTTAACTACCATGTTTGGATGAATCTTAGCGATTTCTCTTCCTTCTTTGATCATTCCTTCTGCATCAGTTGTTGTAGCTTTTACTTCACCACTGATAGCTCCATCTACAATAGAAGTGATCTCTTTGATCACATCTTCAAACTGTCTTCCTGATTTAGCGATCAGTGAAGGGTTTGTTGTAACTCCACAGATAACTCCCATATCATTTGCTTTACGAATCTGATCTACATCTGCTGTGTCCACGAAAAATCTCATAACTTACTTCCTCCTAAAACATTGTTTGTTGTTTTGTTCGTTGTTTTGTTTATGGCTTTATTTAAACATGGATAAAATGTCTTGTCAAACTCGAAAAACTGTCAGATTTCAGCAATATTCATTGAATTTATTAATATTTTTCAACTTTATTAATAGTACATGGTTTTTCGTTTTTTTTCAAGATGCTTTCTTCAATTTCTTTCAATAAAAAAAACTCGTTTTTCCTTGTTTTTCCGTAAAAAAATATGCTATGATAAATGTAGTTTTAATTAATAATTATTATTTTATTACTAATATTTTTGTTTTTTATTAGTTGTTATTAATTAATTAAAATAATTTTGATTAAGGAGGATTTTATGGGTTTAAAGAAGAAAGTAACGACCAAAGACATTGCAGATCACGTCGGTCTTTCCCAATCTGCAGTCTCCATGATCTTAAATAATAAGACTAATGTCTCTTTTTCAGACAGCACCAGACAGAAAGTTTTGTCCCAAGGGTTTGGCTGTTCGCCAATTAAAGCGGTACGCGAGCTGGGTTCAGAA
>OGWV01002962.1_pt1 | contig 10156 bp, 10 predicted proteins | sample 1576081 | NCBI WGS metagenome assembly OGWV01 (sample SAMEA3541541, study PRJEB24748) | human gut metagenome | biome: human gut; feature: human-associated habitat; material: faeces | place: China | collected 2012 | reverse complement strand
ACTCTCCGAGGATGTGCCGGTCACGACCTATGACGGCAGAGCTTATCTGAATGCGATGGATAAGAAATACGATGTGATCATGGTGGATGCCTATCAGGATATCACGATTCCTTTCCAGATGTCATCCGTTGAATTTTTTACACTGGTTAAGGATCATCTGAACGAGGACGGCGTGATGGTCGTAAATATGAACATGCGCGGCAGCGGAGATGGCAACATCAATCAGTATCTCTCCGATACGATCGGTCAGGTGTTTGACGCGGAGTATACGGTTGATGTGGCGAATACGACGAACCGCGAGCTTTTTGCATCGAACAATCCGTCGATCATGGAGAATCTGCAGGCAAATACAAAGCAGATCACAAATGCTGATTTAAGAAACATGATGGAGACGGTATACGCGGATAGCACTCCATATGGAAAAGGCGATTATATTTTGACGGATGATAAAGCTCCGGTGGAACTTCTCGGCATGCAGGTGATCGATCAGCTGATCGAGGAGGAAGTTGCCTATTATAAGGGAATCTACGAGCGTGACGGAATCCAGGGAGTGTTAAATTCATTGTAGAAGGAAACGGACATGATGTATAATCCGCAGTTGGATACGTTTTTGTGCGTTGTTGAGGCGGGAAGTTTCAGCAAGGCAGCGGAACAGTTGTATATATCGGCTCCGGCGGTCATCAAACAGATCAATTCGCTTGAGGCAAGTCTTGGTCATGGGGATCTCATTCAAATAACCATTTTGATATCTCCCTTGCAATGTTTACACAGGTTGGAGCAGCAGTTCCGGGAGAGTACAATGCACTGGATACACACTGGATCTGGCAGGAAGGTCTTGAAAGACTGACGAAAGAGCCACTTCAGATCGTAGACGGATGCGTAGAAGTTCCAAAGAAACCAGGACTTGGTATTGAAGTGGATCTTGAGCAGGTGAAGAAAGCACATCAGCTGTACCTTGATAACTGTCTTGGAGGAAGAGATGATGCAGTAGGAATGCAGTATCTGATCCCGGGATGGAAATTCGATCCAAAGAAACCTTGTCTTGTAAGATAAGGAGAACGACAGTAGAAAATGAAACAGAAGATTTACATTCCTCAGCCAATCGCTGCAGCGGGAGAGGACTATCTCATAGAAAAAGGCTATGAGATAGTCCGCGGCAGCGGAAAGACAGATAAAGAATCAATAAAAAATGATATTGCAGTATGTGATGCAATGATTCAGCGAACTGCAAAAGTAGACAAGGAGATACTTGAAGCAGGAAAGAACCTGAAAATCATAGCCAGACATGGGGCAGGATATGACAATCTTGACTGGAAGGCTGCGAATGAGTTAGGGATTTATACGACTTATTCACCGGACACGACGACCTTATCTGTTGCAGAGTTCACTATAACGGTGATTTTAAATCTTGCAAAACGTCTGAAAGAATCCGAAGAACTTGTAAGGAAAGGAGATTTTCAGAAGAAATTTTCATTGAAAGGGATCGATGTAGCAGGAAAGACACTTGGGATCATCGGTCTTGGAAAGATTGGAAAAGAGGTAGCAAGAAAGGCAGCGCTGGGGCTGGATATGAGAGTCATTTCTTATATGCCGCGTCCAGAAGGAAAAGAAATTCCAGGGTATATAGAAATCGTATCCTGGGAAGAACTTTTGCAAACATCGGATTATATCAGTCTGCATGTGCCGGGAGGAGAAAAGAACCAGGGAATTATTTCAAAAAAAGAGTTTGCCATGATGAAGAAATCCGCTTCCCTGATTCAAGTTTCCAGAGGCGGCGTTGTTGATGAAGAGGCGTTAGCAGAAGCAATCAGGAATGGTCAGATCAGAGGTGCGGCAGTGGATGTGTTCTCAGAAGAACCACCCCAAAAAGATAATCCATTATTGAAACTGGAACAAGTGATCCTGACACCGCATATTGGTTCCAACACGGTGGAATGTATGGATCGGATCGCACTGGATGTAGCGGAGGATGTGCATCTTGTCCTTTCCGGAAAGAATCCAAAACATCCAATTAAAAGATAGATTATGACAGAAGAGGAAAGGCAGCGGGAAAATGGAAAAAGTGACTTTAGATCCGGCAATTAAATTCGGAGCCGGGAGGTACAGACAGGAAAAGAATTTACTTGAAGAGTGTGGAAAAGAAATTTCACGTTTTGGAAAGAGAGCATTTATCATTGCCGGAAACAGAGCGTGGGATGCAGTGAAAGAACGGATGATTCCGGGATTTGAGACGGTAGGACTTGAGTATGAATTGCATCTGTATAGTGGAAAGTGTTCTTATGAAGCTGCCAGGGAATATGCTGAAAAATGCAAAGCAGAAAACTGTGATGAGGTAGTCGGAATCGGTGGCGGACTTGTTATGGATTTTGCAAAAGCAGTCGGTGAATATGCGGATACCGGAGTTGTCAACATTCCGACATCAATTGCAACCTGTGCCGCATTTACAACAATGAGTGTTATGTATACACCGGAAGGCGCGAAGAAGGACTGTTGGAGATTCGAACATGAAGTCGATGCAGTTCTTGTAGATTTGCAAGTGATCGCAGAATGCCCAATCCGCTATGCGGCGGCCGGAATTCTTGATGCAATGGCAAAAAAAATTGAGATACAGAACGGCAAGCCAAAGATGTATCTCAGTGAAAATAAAATTGATCTGTTCAGTGCCTACAAGATGGCAGAGTATACTTACGAGGTGCTTGTAGAGTATGGTGCACAGGCAATTGAAGATATTCGCCATAAGAGACTGACAAAAGCAGTGGAAGATATTACATTTATCAACATCGCAGTAACCGGTGTGATTGCGAACATCACGAAAAGCTTCTCACAGTCAGCACTTGGTCATATGATGTATGACGGTGTACGAACCTATTTTACAAAGGAAGCAGAGCATGCGCTGCATGGAGAAATCGTGGCAGTGGCACTGTTTACACAGCTTTATTACAATAAATTAAGTGAAGATAAAGAGGCCCTTCGTCTGTTCATGAAAGGGATGGACATGCCATTAACTTTGCAGGAGCTTGGAATCGAGCCGACGCAGAAGAATCTTGATATTCTGGAAGCGTATCTGATTGATTCTCCTTATGTAGAGCAGTCAGAAGAGAGCTTTAAGCTGCTGCATGAAGCAATGAAACAGATGTGTTAAAAGAAAGGAAATAATAGAATGAAAGTAGGATTTATTGGACTTGGAATTATGGGAAAACCGATGAGCATGAACCTGTTAAAAGCAGGAAATGAGCTCGTTGTATTTGATTTTAATGAGACAGCAGTTGCTGAAGTTGTTGCAGCAGGTGCCAAGGGAGTGAAAAGCGGAGCTGAAGTAGCAGCAGAGTGTGACACAATCATCACAATGGTTCCAAACTCACCACATGTACGTGCAGCATGTCTTGGAGAAGGTGGAATTGCAGAAGCAGCAAAACCAGGAACAGTTGTAATTGATATGAGCTCTATTGATCCGGTAGAATCTAAAAAGATTGGTGCTGAGCTTGCAGAAAAAGGAATTGAACTGATGGACGCACCGGTAAGTGGCGGAGAGCCGAAGGCAATCGACGGAACACTTTCTGTTATGGTTGGTGGAAAGAAAGAGACATTTGACCAATATTATGAACTGTTGATGCAGATGGCAGGTTCTGTTGTATATGTTGGAGAACTTGGATCAGGAAATGTTGCAAAACTCGCAAATCAGGTAATCGTTGCACTGAATATCGCAGCAGTATCCGAAGCACTGACACTGGCAAAGAAAGCCGGGACAGATCCGGAGCTTGTATATCAGGCAATCCGTGGAGGTCTTGCAGGTTCTACAGTTCTTGATGCAAAGGCACCGATGATGATGGATCACAACTTCAAGCCGGGATTCCGTATTGAACTTCACATCAAAGACCTGAACAATGCGCTGAACGCTGCACATGCAGTAAATGCATCTCTTCCGCTTACAGCAGAGATCATGGAGATCATGCAGTCCTTAAAGGCTGACGGAAATGAAAAAGATGACCACAGTGCAATTGTAAAATACTACGAAAAAGTATCTAATGTGTCTGTAGAAAGAGAAAACTAAGATTAACCATTTGTAAAAATATAAGTTATTGCCGGTCATGGGAAACTGTGGTCGGCATTTTCTATCTGAATAAAAGGTCAGGAGGAAGAACAGAATGAAATTACATATTATCGACGAGGCAGAACGTTGCCTGAAATGTAAAAAACCACTTTGTCAGCAAGGGTGTCCGATTCATACACCTATCCCACAAATCACTCAATTATTACTTGAAAACCGTTTGATGGAAGCCGGTGAAATCCTTTTTGCAAATAATCCAATGTCCGCTGTCTGCTCCACCGTATGTAACCATGAAAATCAATGTGAAGGCCATTGTGTTTTAGGAAGAAAGAGCAGTCCAATCCATTTTAGCAGTATTGAGAATTTCATTTCAGATTCTTATCTTGACAGGATGGAAGTGCCGAAAATAGAGAAAAACGGAAAGAAAGTAGCGGTGATCGGTTCAGGACCGGCAGGAATTACAGTTGCTATCAAGCTTGCATTAGCAGGTTATAAAGTAACGATTTTCGAAGAACGAAGCAAAATCGGCGGTATGCTGCAGTATGGAATTCCAGAATTCCGTCTTTCAAAATCTGTGATTGACCGATACAAAAAGAAAATGGAAGAATTGGGAATCCGGATTCGCCCGAATACCGTGATCGGAAGTGCAATCGTGATCGATAATCTGTTCCGCGACGGATACAGCAGTGTCTTTGTAGGAACAGGAGTATGGAGACCGAAGGCAATCGGAATTAAAGGAGAGAGTCTTGGAAATGTATACTTTGGGATTGATTACCTCAGAAGACCGGAGGCACATCAATTGGGAGAGAAAGTAGCTGTTATCGGTATGGGAAATGTTGCGATGGATGTAGCCAGAACTGCATTGCGTCATGGTGCAAAAGAGGTTACACTGTATGCAAGAGGAAAACGCATTTCCGCAAGCTCTCATGAGGTGTCTTATACAAAACTGGAGGGCGCAGACTTTGTGTTTGGAAAGGCAATAGAGTCGATCAATGAAGCCGGTCCGATGTTTAAAACAAGTATATTTGATGAAAACAATAAAGTGATCGGATATGAAGAAAAATTAGATCAGGTAGAAGCAGACTCTGTAATCATTTGTGTGAGCCAGGCACCAAAGAATAAGCTGGTACTTACAACGGATCAGTTAAAAACGACAGAGAAGGGACTTCTTCTGACAGATGAGAACTGCATGACAACACATGAAGGTGTTTTTGCAGCAGGAGATGTTGTACAGGGAGCGAATACGGTGGTTCATGCTGTAGAGGAAGCAAAACGGGCTGCTGAAGGGATGATTCGATATATGGAAAGGGAAGAAAATGAGTGATTTATATCTTACATTAAAAAATGGAATGAAAATGCCGCGTCTTGGTATGGGAACCTGGATGCTTGGTGAACATCTGTCAATCTACCAGCAGGAAAAGAAGGCGCTTCAGGCAGGGCTTGATACAGGATTTACTTTAATAGATACAGCTGAAATGTATGGAAATGGACTTTCAGAGAAATTAATCGGGGATACGATCCATGGATATTCTCGAGAAAAACTCTTTCTTGTTTCAAAGGTATATCCGCACAATGCAGGACGTCCGCAGATTTATGACAGTATTGACCAGACATTGCATAATCTTAAAACAGATTATCTGGATATGTATCTGTTGCATTGGCGTGGAAGTATTCCGTTGGAAGAAACAGTGGATGCAATGGAAGAACTGGTGAAAAAAGGCAAGATCAGAAGCTGGGGCGTATCCAATCTGGATACATCAGATATGAAAGAACTGTTTTCAGTTCCCAATGGAGATCACTGTCAGGTGGATCAGGTATTGTATCATCTGGGATCCCGTGGGATAGAGTATGATCTGATGCCCTGGCTGGAAGAACATCAGACACCGATTATGGCGTATTGCCCACTTGCACAGGCTGGAAGCCTGCAAAGAAGCTTGTTAAAGAACAAAGAAGTGCAGAAAATAGCAAAAGCTCGTGGCATTACACCGATGCAGGTACTTCTCGCATTTGTTCTCCGGAAAGACCAGGTGATTGCAATTCCAAGAAGTGGCAGAACAGAGCATGTACTTCAGAACTGGGCAGTAAAAGATGTTGTCCTTACAGACGAAGAATACGCTGCTCTTGACCGTGCATTTCCTGCACCGGAGCATAAGACCTATTTGGATATTGTATAGAATAAGCTGTGAGAAGAAGTATTGTGAAAATATAACAAAAACGCGTGGAAACGATTACATTGTCTTGAAATAAACAATGTTTGTTAACGAAATCAATGACAAAACGATGAAAAACAGAAAAAATTAAGTGAATCTGTCTCTAGAAAAAGAAATCTCTGAATGCTATTCTGTTAGTGTAATAAAGGAAAATAAGAATAGAAATTTTAAAGAGAGTTTATAGGAGGCAGGGGAATGAGAAGAGTTTTGCAGAATCTGATCATCGCATTTACAGTTATATTTTTATTTACGGGAATGTTTTTATATAGAAAATCAGAATATGTGGAAGCAAGTGGACAGTATACAAGTAACATAACAATCCGTAACACTTCACCACTTGAATTGGAAAATGTTCAGGTTAAGTTCAACGGAGCAGAGACAGTAACAATCGGGGCAATGCAGTCTGGGGAGAAAAGAGTGATTGAGATTCCGAAAGAAGCAAAACCGGCAGTTACAGTTCAGGTGAGAGGAACCTCCGATCTGGCCGGAAAATTCGCAGGATACTTCAGCGGAAGAATTACAGACGGAACAGAAGCTACGATTTATCTTGAAGAAGATATGACACTTGGAGTTTCATCGAATGTGATAGATGATTGAAGAGAACAAGACTTATAAATTTAAAGTCTTTCATAATATGAAGAGAGTGGACAGCAGAAATTAGTTTTGCTGTCCACTCTTTTTATGATATTATGTAATTGTTCAGAGCCAAGCAAAATTAAAAAAACAGGTATAAAATGCTTGCATTTTTAAGACTGTTTTTTAAATTTTATTTGGCGGATACGCCACACCGACGAAATGCGTAGCATTTTGGAGGTTGGCTCTGAACAGTTATGCTATTATGAAGAAAGAAATGACATCGGTGAAAATTATATTATAATAATAGGAAAGGATAATGATAATGAATCAGAAAATCATTCTTGCATCAGCATCTCCGCGCAGACGAGAGCTGCTTGCACAAATCGGTTTAGAATTTGAGGTAAAGGTAAGTAATAAAGAGGAAGTCTATACAAGTACAAAACCACAGAAGATTGTAGAAGAACTTGCATTGATGAAAGCAGAAAATGTTGCATCTGATCTTCAGGCAGAGGGAGTAGAATTGAAAAATACAATTGTGATCGGAGCAGATACAATCGTTGTACGTGACGAAGAAATCCTTGGCAAGCCAAAGAATGAAGATTATGCATATGAGATTCTTCTAAGCCTTCAGGGAAGAGCACATGAAGTCTATACAGGTGTTGCAATTCTTTCCTATAATAATGCAGGCGAGAAAGAAATCATTAACCATGCGGTAGAGACAAAGGTTCATGTGCATGAGATGAGCGAAGAAGAAATCCGTGCGTATATCGCAACCGGAGATCCGATGGATAAGGCGGGAGCTTATGGAATCCAGGGAAGCTTTGCGGCGTATATAGATGGAATCGAAGGGGACTACTATAATGTGGTTGGACTGCCGGTATCATATGTGTATCAGTGCTTGAAAAAATATTGACATATATTGTTACAACCGTAGCTATATGATATAATACATACGTTGTCGCTCCTAATCTGGCAACAGAAAGGGGGTGTTGGCGTGTCGATACTGATATCATTCCTTGTTTCCGTCGCAGCAAGTATAATTGGCTATTATGTTTGCAAATGGCTAGACGGTGACGACAGCGACAATTAGCCTGAATGGATGCTCAACCATTGAAAAATAAAAGAGAAAAAACCCCACGAGGTGCTAGCTCGTGGGGTTTTATTTTGTGTTGACATATCATAATGATATCATTCCTTAGCTACAATCACTATATCACATAATCGTAGCTAAAACAAGTATATGTTGAAAAATAAAATTTTATTTATCACACCTGGTTACTGTTCACTCCCGTGTCATCACTTCGCTGATTGACACGGAGGATGTGTTGCTGGTCGCACATCGTGTGAACGGTAATGGGTATTTTTCTTTTGAGAAAACAAAATCGTAACAAAAATGTAACATCTGTTTTTGCTATTATTCTGAAAAGAATATGGAAAACCGGAGAAAAATTATCATTAATATACAAATTAAGGCAAAGTGTCTATGAAAAAATTTTTGAATCGTACAAATGTACAGGAATAAAAACAATTTTATTGTTGAAAATGCGCATAAAAATAGAACGGATTCCAAAATGTAATCAGAAAAGCGTTAAAAAAGTGATAAAAAACAGACAAAACGTAGAATGAAAAAAGAGCAAATTGAAATAAAAAAAGTGGTTTTTTTATGAATTTAACTTGTTGAAGCGGAGCGTTGACAAAGAGAAAACATGGGAGTAATATTTAGTCAACTTTTCGGAGAACATGACGTTTTAATGCGATTATAAGCAGTAATATTTGCCATGCTGTATACGAAAAGTGACAAAATACAGCAATATACATTAGGTAGAAAGGGAGGGAGCAATACGGGAAATCTGGCAGACAATCTTATGGAAGAACTGAATTGTGAGACAGTGTTCACACTTCCGGTTCTTGGCGGGATCAATGAATCTGTAGTAGTTACCTGGATCATCATGGCAGTGCTTGTGATAGCATCCATTATCCTGGTAAGAAACTTAAAGGTTGAGAATCCCGGAAAAGTGCAGTTGGCTCTCGAAGCCGGTATCGGCGCCGCTGAGGACTTCTTTGTCGGAGTACTTGGCAAAGAGAACAAGGGTTATGTACCGTATCTGATCACGGTTCTGTTATATCTTGCTTGTTCAAACACAATTGCACCATTGTTTGGCTTTAAGCCTCCGACGAAAGATTTGAACGTGACGGCAGCCCTGGCAATCATGAGTATGTGTCTCATTGAATTTTCAGGTATCCGCAAGAATGGATTCGGACATTGGGCAAAGCATTTTGCACAGCCGATTCCAATTGTAGCACCGATCATGATTTTGGAAATCGTCATCCGGCCGTTGTCGCTTTGTATGCGACTCTTTGGTAACATGCTGGCAGGATTCGTAGTCATGGAACTTTTGAAAGCAATCGTTCCACTGATCATTCCGATTCCAATCAGTTTTTACTTTGATATTTTCGACGGTCTACTTCAGGCATACGTATTTGTATTCCTGACATCTCTGTTTATGAATGAAGAGATGGAGTAAGAACTTAACACATTCTATTGAAAAGAAAAGGAGATTAAAATTATGTCAACACTTATTGCTATTGGAGCAGCTATCGCAGTATTCACAGGTATCGGAGCAGGTATCGGTATCGGACATGCAACAGGTAAAGCAGTAGAAGCTATCGCAAGACAGCCAGAGGCAGAAAGCAAGATCAGTAAGAACCTTATCCTTGGATGTGCTCTTGCCGAGGCAACAGCAATCTACGGTTTCATCATTGGTATCCTGATCATCTTCTTCCTGAAATAAGAAACGAAAAGAATCTTATGAAAATGATGGAAGCAGATAACAGGAAAGGCAGGTGTAAAAGGTGCTTCAGTTAAATATGAACCTTGTCTATACCATTATCAACCTTATTGTTCTCTTCCTCCTGTTGAGACATTTTCTGATTAAACCGGTGAGTGATATCATGGAGAAGCGCAGACAGATGATCGCAGACGGTCTTCAGAGTGCACAGGATGCACAGAGTGATGCGCAGAAGATGAAACAGGAATATGAAGATGCTTTAAAGGGAGCGAAGCTTGAATCAGCTGCGATTGTTGAGAAGGCACGCTCAGAGGCTAAGACAGAGTATGACCGCATCGTAAGTGAAGCAGGAAGCAAGGCCGGAGATCTTCTGGAAGCTGCAAAAGAGAATGTACGTATTGAACGTGAGAAGACAATGAAAGATCTTCAGACTCAGATTGCAGGACTGGCTATGGCATCCGCGGAGAAGATCGTGGGCGACAAAGAGCAGAACATTTATGACCAGTTTTTGGGAGAAGTAGGTGGGACAGATG
>OGWV01002955.1_pt1 | contig 10172 bp, 8 predicted proteins | sample 1576081 | NCBI WGS metagenome assembly OGWV01 (sample SAMEA3541541, study PRJEB24748) | human gut metagenome | biome: human gut; feature: human-associated habitat; material: faeces | place: China | collected 2012 | reverse complement strand
CGGCAGCTCTGTGGCGATACGCATATACATATCAATATCCAGCGTGTTGTGGTGGGTCACGAAAGGACGCGCCGCAGCCCCGCCTGCGATGGTGTTCAGCACCGGCGTTTCCACTTCCATATAGCCGCGCTCATCCAGGTAATTGCGCATATGGCGAATAAATTTGGAGCGCACCTCAAACGTCTTGCGCACCTCCGGGTTGACGATCAGGTCCACATAGCGCTGGCGGTACCGCGCCTCGCGGTCCTTCAGGCCGTGGAATTTTTCGGGCAGAGGCAGCAGGCTCTTGCTCAGCAGTACGATCTCGGTGACATGCACGCTGATCTCGCCCATCTTCGTGCGGAACACAAAGCCTCTGACGCCGATGATATCGCCGATATCAAATTTCTTGAACGCCTGATACTCCTCCACACCCACGTCGTCCCGGCGGACATAAAGCTGGATGTTGCCCGTGGTGTCCCGAAGGTCCGCAAAGCTGGCCTTGCCCATCACGCGCTTGCTCATCATGCGGCCCGCCATGCACACGCTGCGGCCCTGTTCACCCTCGGGCACGTCCACAAAGCTCTCTTTCACCTCGGCGGCAAAATCCGCCTGGGGATAGCTTGTCAGCTCAAAGGGGTCGTTTCCGGCCTCCTGCAAGCCGCGCAGCTTTTCGCGCCGGATGGCGACCAGCTCGTTATACGCCTGCTCACTCACTTCTTCGGCTACGGCCCCGATCTTCTGCTGGGCTGCCTCCAACGCATTGCCCAACTGTTCCAACGTTTCGTTTGCCATGCTTGTCCTCCAACATCTCGCAATTTATCCCATCCAGTATAGCACAAAATATAACACAAAAACAGGTGCTTTCGCACCTGTTTTTGAAAAAAAGCCTGATTTTGTGCGGCTTACAGCTCTGCTCGGCCGATCTCCATCACTTCGTACTGCACAACTGCGCCGCTGGGCAGCGTGATATCCACCTTATCGCCCACGGAATGGCCGATAAGGGCCGCTCCGATGGGAGATTCGTCCGAGATCTTTCCGTTCATCGGGTCAGCCTCGGTGGAACCGGTGATATCGTATTCGTCCTCATCCCCGTCCTCATCCTTGATGCGCACATGACTGCCGACGCTGATATGGTCGGTAGAAAGCTCGTCCTCGGTGACGACGCGGGCATGCTTGAGCATTTTTTCCAAAAGCGCGATGCGGCCTTCCACAAGGCCCTGCTCGTTTTTGGCTTCGTCATATTCACTGTTTTCGGAAAGGTCGCCGTAGCCGCGGGCCACTTTGATCTTTTCGGCCACCTCTTTGCGCTTGACGGTTTTCAGCTGTTCAAGCTCGTCCTCCAATGCACGCAAGCCGGCATAGGTCATGACAATTTCTTTTTCCAAGGTCTCCGGTCTCCTTCACAGATATTGGTACCGCGCCGCGCCACAGTACAAAATGTGGGGCACTTGTACAATATGGGTTATTATAGTGTTTTTGCTTTTGGCTGTCAAGCGGAAAACCAAAATTATACAAATTGCACCAGTAAATGGGGATTTCTTTGTATATTACGGCTGAACAGACATTTTTTGTGAGCCTGTTCCGTTCCCTTGTATACAATGGGCGGCGGCAGACGGGCGTACACAAACACCGTCCTGCTGTAAAATCCCCCTGATGCTGCTATTTTATGCATCGTCCGGACAAAAGAGAACCACAGGAGGGAAAATCATCTCCCTCCTGTGGCGGTTTTCCGCTGGTATTGGGACGTTACTCCTCGTCGTCCTTCATATCAATGAACTTCTTCGCTTCCTCGATGACCTTCGGCTCCAAATTGGAGGGCAGCGGCTCATAGCGGGTGAATTCAAATACAAAGCTGCCGCGTCCTTGCGTGAGCTGGCGCAGATAGGTGGTGAAATCATGCATCTCACTGACCGGCACGTCGGCTTCCAGCGTCTGCTGACCATCCTCGGCCGGATGCATGCCCAGCACGCGGCCGCGCCGCTTTGTCACCTCGCCCATGATGTCCCCCAGCACATCGCCCGGAACAGTAGCCATCAGGTTGCCGATGGGCTCCAGCAGCACGGGGCCAGCCTCGGGCAGCGCAGCCTTGTAGGCCAGCTTCGCAGCCATCTTAAACGCCATTTCGGAAGAATCCACCGGGTGGTAGCTGCCGTCCAGCAGCGTGGCCTTCAGGCCCACCACGGGGTAGCCGGCCAGCACGCCGTGGCGCACGGCCTCCTGCAGGCCTTTTTCCACCGCCGGGAAATAGTTCTTGGGCACGCTGCCGCCGAACACGTTCTCGGCAAATACAAACTCTCCCTCGTCCGTCGGCTCGAATTCGATCCATACGTCGCCAAACTGGCCGTGACCGCCCGTCTGCTTCTTATGGCGGCCCTGTGCCTTACATTTCTTACGGATGGATTCACGGTATGCGATACGCGGCTCGGTGAGGCTCACCTCCACGCCAAACTTGCTTTTGAGTTTGGCGCACACCACATCCAGATGCTGCTCTCCCAAACCGGATATCACCTGCTGCACCGTCTCGGTGTTGACGGCGTACCCCAGCGTCGGGTCCTCTTCCATCAGGCGCTGCAACGCGCCGCTGATCTTGCTCTCGTCGCCTTTCTGCTTTACCTTGATGGCCATGGACAGCGTAGGCCGGGGGAACTCGGGGCGCGGCAGGCTCACCACACGGCCCGGCGCACACAGCGTGTCGCCCGTCTGCGCGACAGGCAGCTTGGTAATGGCACCGATGTCGCCCGCGCCGATCTCCGCCGCATCCGTCTGCTTTTTTCCTTTCACGAACACCAGCTTGCCCATGCGTTCGGGCTCGCCCGTGCGGCTGTTTACCACCGGAGAGTCCGCCTTGAGCGTGCCGCTGACAACCTTGACATAGCTCATCTTACCCACAAACGGGTCTGCTACTGTTTTGAATACATATGCGCACAGCGGGTCTTTCGCCTCGCAGGCGATCTCCACTTCGTTTCCGTCGCGGTCCGCCGCAACGCACCCAGCGCCGCGCGCTGCGCTGGGCAGCAGCTTTTTGATGTAGCGCAGCACCATGTCCGTACCCGCCAGCGCAGTGGAGCAGCCGCAGAGTACCGGCGTGATGGCGCCCGTTTTAACGCCTACGCGCACACCCTCCGTCAACTCCTCCTGCGTGAAGGGCTCACCCTCGAAGAATTTCTCCATCAGCGCGTCATCGGTCTCGGCCACAGCCTCGCGCATGGCCTCGATCAGCCCGTCCTCCCGATGGCCGTATTTGGGCATAGGCACTTCGCGGGCCGTGCCGTTGACGTAGCTGTACGCCTTGGATTCGATCAGGTTCACAAACACGCGGCCGCCGGCCTGCTCGATGGGCACGACCACCGGACAGATGGACGGGCCGAACTCCGCTTTCAGCTCTTCAAATACTTTATAGAAATCGGCATGCTCGGCGTCGATTTTAGAGATGTAGATCATACGGCTCTTGCCGTGTTTCAGCGCCAGCTTGTACGCCTTCTGCGCACCGACGGTGAGGCCGCTGCGGCCGGACACTGTAATGAGCACGCTCTCGGCGGCGCGGATGCCCTCGTGCAGACCCAGCTCAAAATCAAACAGACCCGGCGTGTCGATCAGATTTATTTTTACGCCGTCATACTCGACAGGCGCTACGGCCAGCGACAAGGATGCGCGGCGCTTGGCCTCCTCGGGGTCGTAATCGCATACGGTGTTCCCGTCTTCCACACGGCCCAGGCGGTCGGTGCTCTTGGCGGTAAACAGCAGCGCTTCGGCGAGGCTGGTTTTCCCGGCGCCGCCGTGGCCCGCTATGAGGACGTTTCGGATGTGATCGTTTGCGTAATTCATAAACAACAACCCTCTTTTCCGCCCTGCGCAAAACGCATGGCAGCAACTTATACAAAAATAGTATCACAATCGCGTCGCTTTTTAAAGATAATGTTGTAAAAAAAGAAAGAATCTTACGTACAATCTTCCAGCATAAGATTGTATAGTTTGACAAGAGGTTTTCAACAATGGCTGCCCGGCGCAAACAATAAGCCGTCCTCGTGCCTGCGGCGCAGACAAAATGCAGAAAAACACATACCGCCGCGCTTTCGTCAAAAAAAGCTGGTATGCGGACGATGTGCATGATAAAATGATGCCACAAGGCGGGCCGGCACCAAAGGCGCCCGCGGAACATCGAGCCGGGCGCGTTCAGCCGTCCGGAGAAAGGGACGCGTTATGACGGCATATGAAAAAAGCCTGGAGGTCCTGCGCGAGCTTTTCGAAAAGGACTGCACCTTCGTATTGGCGACCACGCGGGAGAACGTTCCTTCGCAGCGGGTGGTGGACGCCTGTTATATGGGCGGCGCATTCTGGGTGGTCACGCACGGCCGTTCCGCCAAAGTGCGGGAGATGAAAGCAAACCCCTGTGTTTCGCTCTGCAGCAGTTTTCACACCTTTAAGTGCAAAGCCCATTTCATGGGACATCCGCTGCTGCCTGCCAACCAGGCGGCGCGCGAAGCGCTGGCGGGGGCGTTCGAGCCGTGGCACTTTGCCTGCAACGATGAAGGCGACTCCAACCTGTGTTATCTGCGCATCGTACCGGAGAGCGGTTTTTTCCACAAGGACGGGACAGGCTACCGGGTGGATTTCATCAACGGGACGGCGGCGGAATTCCCCTTTACAGCTCAGGTCGAAATGGCTTTACAGCCGCGCGCAAATATTCCGGTATTCTGAAAAGGGCGGGAGCACACAAGGCTCCCGCCCTTATATTACATCTATAAAAGCCTCAGACGACAAACCCGCCGTTGGGCGCCAATACCTGCCCCGTGAAAAAAGCGCCCGCGTCCGATGCGAGAAACGCGACGGCAGCGGCCACGTCCTCCGGCGCGCCCAGACGGCACAGCGGCGTTTCCTCTGCAAGCGCCGCCTTATCCTCCGGGGAGAAAACAGCCATCATATCCGTTTCCACTACGCCCGGCGCCACACAATTTACCGTTATTCCGCTTGGGCCTTCCTCCTTGGCCAATGCCTTGGTAAAGCCGATAAGCGCCGCCTTTGCCGCGGAATAGTGCACCTCGCAGGAGGCCCCCACCTGCCCCCACATGGAAGAAATATTGATGATGCGGCCCCACTTTTGGCGTATCATATGCGGCAGCGCGGCCTGGCAGCAGTGGAACGCGCCTTTCACGCATACGCCGAACATGGCGTCCCACTCAGCCGCAGTGATATCTGTGAACAGCTTCTGCTGTGCAACGCCCGCATTATTGACAAGGATGTCCGCCGGCCCCAGCGTCTGCTCTACCTGCGCAAACATCGTGCGCACCGCCGCTTCGTCAGAGACATCTGCACAGAATACTGCCGCCGTGCCGCCCGCAGCGCGGATACGAGCCGCCACGCTTTCGGCACTGTCCCGCCGGGTGCGGCAGCACACGGCCACACGGCACCCCTGCGCGGCCAGCGCCAGCGCTGCGGCTGCGCCGATGCCGCGGGAAGCTCCTGTCACGATTGCGGTTTTTTCCATTTCGGCTTGCTCCCCTCTCTGCGCCTGCGGCGCAGCTCTTCAAAAAACGCCGCCAGCAGCGCGGCGCATTCGTCCTCCAGCAGCCCGCCCTCCACCTGGGGGCGGTGATTGAAAGGCAGCGCAAACAGATCCGTTACGCTGCCGCAGCAACCCGCCTTTGCATCCCGTGCGCCGTACACGACGCGCTTGATACGGCTGTTGACGATGGCCCCTGCGCACATGGGGCACGGCTCCAGCGTCACAAATAACTCGCATTGCCACAGCCGCCAGCCGCCCAAAGCGCGGCATGCCGCGTCTATGGCCAGCAGCTCGGCGTGATGCGTGGCATTCTTGCCGGTCTCCCGCGTGTTGTGTGCCACCGCCACAGGCTCCCCGTCCTTCGCCACTACCGCGCCTACAGGCACCTCGCCCAACGCAGCGGCTTTTTCCGCTTCGGCCAGCGCCAGACGCATCAACGTGATATCATCCATATGAAACCAACTTTCCTTATTTCGCGAACAGCGGCCATGCCGCGCGCAGCGCCATGCACGCCATCACCAGCGGGAACAGCGGCGCAGACGCCAGGCGCTCCAGACGGCTCTGGCGGTTCTTGGGGTCGTATACCCGGGGGATGGGCCTGAAACGGCGCATTACGCCCAGGCGGCGAATGGCCGCAAGACACACCACGGCCCCCACGCAGAACACGGCCACCAGGTATCCCGCAAACGCAAAGGCGGACACACCGTCCATCTTCTGCGCCGCATATAAAAAAAGAAACGACATTGTGTTATAAGCAAAGTGCAACGCCATTCCCAGCGCCAGAGAGCCGGTACAGTAGGCCGCCAGCCCCATGAGCACCGACAGGATGAACAGAGACGGCATCTGCGCGATATCGCCGTGCAGCAGCGTGAACACCACACTGGATACAACGATGGAAAACCATGTTCCCCAGCGGGAAAGCACTGCCTGCATGGCGCCGCGCACCAGCAGCTCCTCCAGTACGGCGGGTACCACACACATGCCGATGAAATACAAAAACGTGGCAAATCCGCTTTGTGGCAGACGGATGGCCTCCGGCGCGCGGTACCGGGTGAACGCGGCCAGCAGCCGCTGCAAAAGCGTAGTAAGCAGGCTGCATAGAAAGCCCGCCCCTAAAAACACCGGCACGAACAGCCACAGCCGCCCGTCCCGAGGCATCTGCACCGAAATCCGCAGGCGCATGGGCGTAGCGCGCACTCCCACGGCCAGCAGCCAGAACGCTGCCGCCAACCCGGCGGCGGGCAGAAGAACGTTGAATACGCCCAGCACCCACTCAGGCACAGCAATGGGGTTTTCCAGCGTAGCGCTTTTGTTGAACAGGCGCAGCAGCTGCCCTACGGCCAAACGCAGCAGCGCCGTGACGCCCAAATACACCGCCGCCGCCAGCGCCGTCAGGTTCGCCGCATAGCGCAGCGGGTCATTCTGTTGTTTGCGCGCCATCCCGCAGCCACCTCCCTCTGTTTATTCCGCCGGCCCGCGCGGGGCCCGCGCCGATGATATCCAGCTTCTATATTACAATATTCCGGCAAAAAAAACCACTGTGAAATCGCATCGCGTTTTCACAGCGGAAATATTTTTATGAAGGACTCACCGGGAGAAGCGGCGAATCAAAACAACCGCGCCGGTTCAGGCATATGCACGGGAAACGGAAGCGTAAACAGCCTCAGAGGTATCCTCCCCTTCGATCCACCCGGTGTAGGACACGCGGACCGTATCGCCTTTTTTCAGCTCCTCCGGAAAAGACTTTCCCGGCACAGCTTCAAATTTCAGTGTCCGGCCGTCGGCGGCGGCCAGCGTCAGTGCGGTATCGCTCACGGCACGCACCGTACCGAGCACGGCGCTCTTATTGGCATCTTTCCGGGCCGTGACCTCCAGTGACAGAAGCTGTGCGGAACGGGTGGATTCCCCGCTGATGCAACCGGAATAAGTGACGCGCACACCATCTCCCGGCTCCACTCCGCCCTGCTGCCCGGTGAGGGATTTCCCCGTGTAGAAGGCAAGTACACGTCCGTCCGCCGTACATACCCCGATGCTGCCCTGTTTGCTGTTCACGGAACACACCGTGCCCCGCACAGCCTGTGCATCCGCCAGCTTTTCCGCCTGCACACGCAGCAGCATGGCATGGGATGTATCCTCCGGCGCGGCGCTGCCCGAATAGCTCAGCACCGCGCGGCTTCCCGCGCGCAGGCCATCCGGCATATCCACCTCGGCGAAGCCCAGCGCGAAGATATAACGTTCCCCTGTATCTGCCAAAAAGGTGATCGTATCCGCCTTTTCATCCACGGCGCGGATACGTCCCGCCAGGGTGAACACATCTCCCTCCGATACGCGCGCTGTCACACGGCTCACCACCGCGCCGTCCGGTGCGCCATCAAAATACACGCGCGCCCACATTCCCTCGCGTGGTTCGCCCTTCAGCGCACGTACGCTCCGGCCCGCCGCAAAGGTGTAGGTTTCACCGCCCGCCGTCCGAAGTGTGATGCTCTCTTCATCGAACGCCGTTACAACGCCGTCGGCCGTGCTCCCCATCGAAAGGGAGTCGGGCTGCGTTTCCTGCGCGGCCTCTATGCGCAGCAGCTTTACATTTCGGGCGTTGGTGTCCGTCAAAACGCCGTCGTACCAGATGCGCACATACTGGCCGGCCTGTACGCCGCCTTCTACCATGTCCTCGGCGCCGTCCATACGGAACACATACTCTCCGCCGCCTGCGGCACGGAGGATGAACTGTCCGTCCGAGGCGTCCAGTACCACGCCTTCTTCTTTTTTAGCTCCCTCGGGAAGCACCGTTCCCGCCTGAGGGTCCTGTATGGGCCGCCCTCCGCCGGACCCGGCGCATGCCTGCAGCCCCAACACCAGCATCAGGCACAGCGCTGCTGTCAGCACCGCTACACATCTTTTCTTCATTGCTCTCAAACCCACATCTGCAACCCTTCCTGCCAAACCTCCACGGTCCGCGGCATACTTTATCATTGTATGCAAAAACGGCACATGATATCCCGCCGCCGCAGTATCGCTGACATTGTCTTTCCATTATAGTAGACGCGCCCGCATCCGGTTTCATTTCAAAAAAAATCTTAAAAATCTATGACAATCTTCCAAGCACACCGGAACGGACCGTCGGAAGCATTTTTGCCGCGGCACAATAAAAAACGGCCATACGGATCGCTCCGCATGGCCGTTTTCCGGTTTTAAATCACTCGGCGTCCTCGCCGTCCGCTTCGCTGCCGGAGAGCAGCGCCTTCATCGAAAGGCTGATGCGCTTTTTCTCGAAGTCCACATCGGTGAGTTTCACTTCCACTTCCTGGCCTACGCTCAGCACATCGGAGACCTTCTCAACACGCTCGTTGGAAATCTCACTGATATGCACCAGGCCGTCGATGCCCGGCAGGATGCGCACAAATGCGCCGAACTTGGTGATGGACACCACGGGCGCCTTGAACACGCTGCCGATGGGATATTCGGCCTTGAATTTCTCCCAGGGATTGTCCTCGGCTTTCTTATAGCCCAGAGACACTTTTTTGTTCTCGGTGTCAATATCCTTGACGTACACATCGATGGTATCGCCGACGCTCACGACCTCGGACGGATGCTTGATGCGGTTCCAGGACAGTTCGCTGATATGCACCAGGCCGTCCACGCCGCCGATATCCACGAACGCACCGTAGTTGGTCAGGCTCTTGACAACGCCCGTGTACTGCTTGCCGATTTCCACATTGGCCCAGAACTCCTCGCGCTTGGCGTCGTTCTCGGCGGCCAGGACCTCGCGGATGGAACCCACGATGTGGCGGCCTTCGCACTGCTTCATCTTCAGGCGGACATTCGTTTTCACCAGGGCGGTATAATCCTCGCCATGGCGCAGCGTGGCCTGGGAGCGCGGCACGAACACGCGCACGTTATTCACCAGCACCACAACGCCGCCGGAGTTGGCCTCGGTGACGAAGCCCTCCAGGATCTCGCCGCTCTCGACAGCGGCGGCAACGGCCTCGCGGCCCTTGTTCTCATCCAGACGCTTTTTGGAAAGATAGACGACGCCTTCCTGGTCGTTTACCTTTGTTACGATGAGGTCGAGCTCGTCACCTTTCTTGACCAAATCTTCCGTTTTGGCAGAAGGGTCATTAGTGAGTTCCTCAAGCTTGACGACAACCGTCTGGGAAGTGCCTACGGACTGGACTTGTACGGATTCGATTCCGTCGTAGGAGAGATCTTCGACCCGTACGCACGAAACGATCGGCAGTATCAGCAGCAGGATAATCAGTTTTTTCATGGGCTTGATTGTTTTTACGTCGATGAAACGGGCTTTTCGGCGCTGTAAATCTGCGCTACGCCGCCGAACAGGTTTTTGAAACGCGCGTTGCGGAAGCCCGTGTCGCGGAGAATTTCGGTGAAGCGTTTCCCGTAGGGAAATTCGCCGACCGATTCGGGCAAGTAGGCGTAGGCCGCGCCGTCTTTCGAGATCATTCCGCCGATCCGGGGCAGCACCCGGAGAAAGTAGAATCCGTAACAGGCTCTGAAGATCCGGTTCTGCGGCATACCGAATTCCAGCACGTAAAGCCTTCCGCCGGGCTTCAGGGCCCGGTACAGGCCGGTCATTCCGCCCGGCAAGTCTTCGAAGTTGCGGACGCCGAACGCTACGGTGGCGCATGGCAAGTCCTTTGAAGCGATTGATGCCACGGGTTTTTGAATAGAG
>OGWV01002952.1_pt1 | contig 10176 bp, 7 predicted proteins | sample 1576081 | NCBI WGS metagenome assembly OGWV01 (sample SAMEA3541541, study PRJEB24748) | human gut metagenome | biome: human gut; feature: human-associated habitat; material: faeces | place: China | collected 2012 | reverse complement strand
GCCAAAACACCTCGCGGGATAGTAGACTACTGAATAGTTACGAAAATGTTCAAAAATGAGCAAGGAGAGAGACAATGAAAAATATGAAATATAAGGTTCTTGCTGCAGATGATGAATTCTGGAGCAGGGAAAATATCCGGAATCTGATACCATGGGAGGAGTATTCCCTGGAATTTCTGGAGCCTGCATGTGACGGGGAAGAGGTTATAGAGAGGATTGCCGAAGAAAAACCGGATATTATTCTCACAGATATTAATATGCCATTTCTGAGCGGTCTGGAATTGCTGCAGCGTTTGCAGAATGAATACCCTGAAATCATTACCATCGCCATCAGTGGCTATGATGACTTTGATAAGGTAAAGGGTGTATTTGTTTCCGGCGGCCTGGATTATCTTCTGAAGCCTGTGGGAAAAGAAGAGATGGTAAAGGTGCTTACCAAGGCACTGGGACTGCTGGAAGAAAGAGAAAACGCAAAAAGACAGGATGAAACCAGCAGAATCCAAAAACATAAATTGTCATCCTTTCTGGAAGACAGCGAATATTCAGCTCTACTTTCAGGAAAACTGTACGGGCAGTCAGCATCCCAGACTCATGTATCCAGCACGAATACATTTTCGGAAGTAGCCACACTGATGGTTAAATTTTACAATATTACAGAGATTGCGGAGCAGTTTGAACATGATAATCTGCAGATGTCCTGGAATATCAAGTCCAGATTGAGAGAATTGACCGGTCTGGAGGAGAATGCGATTATTTTTAACAACAGCAATAAGATGAGTGAATTTCTTATTGTAAAGACTGCTGATGCAAAGGAATTCAGAGCACTGGCGGAAAATATTCTGAAGGAGTTTCCGCTGGAAGAATACGGCCCTGTTTCTGTTGTACTCCATGAGCAGACAAGTTCACTGGATGATATCGGTACAGTTTACAGAGAACTGATCTCAACACTGATTACTCGTCCGTTTAACAGGGAACACAGTATCCTTTCCTGTTCGGAAGAGAAAACCGGAGAGCTGCCAAGAAACAGCGAAACGCAGATGGTCGGGAAATCAGCACCTGCACATATGGAGACGGAGTTGTACCATCTGTTGACAACGGGACAGAAGGCAGAGGCAGAGAAGCTGATCTTTAAGACCTGTAATTTCAGACAGTGTGATGATGGAAACTGGACTTACCTGGATGTGAAACAGTATGCGGGCAGGATTACAGGAATCCTTTACCGTTATGTTCAGGAGAAATGCCCGGAGCTTACCGCACAGGCAGAGGAAGCCATGGATAACATTGATTATTATATGAAATGTCTCAATGCACACTCTCTGCTTGTATCCCTGAAAATCCTGCTGGACAGCTTATGGGAGAACGGAGAAGATAAAAGCTCTGATGCAGGTTCTATTATGCAGCAGGTAGAGCAGATCCATAAATATATTGAGCGTTCCTATCATGAGAATATTACACTCACTGCTCTAGCAGAACAGTATCATATGGATGCAAGCTATCTCTCCAGGATTTTCAGTCAGAAATACGGTGAGACGATTATTGCATTTCTTACCAGAATCCGGATGGAGAAAGCGGCAGAGCTTATGAAAGATCAGGACAAGAAGCTGGAGACGATTTCGTTTCTGGTGGGATATGATGATTATAACTACTTCAGCAGAGTGTTCCGAAAGAAGGTGGGATGCAGCCCGAGGGAGTATCGGAATAAGTTTACGCAATTATAATAATATAATTAATATGGAAGAAACTCAGATAGAATTGAGTGGACAGTAACGAAAGCGGAAGTCCTCTGTATGGCGGTTCTTATCGAATCGAATGGATACAGAGGACTTTTTTGAAAGATATACAACTGATCAATAGAGAAAACATACAAGTTACTGGCATTTTGCTCAACTTGTTCATATTTTGTCCAAGTTTTATATATAAACTGGTCAAAAATGTGCAACAAAATTTTCCAAATATGTCCTAACTGACCAAAGGCAAAGTATGGTTTAATATAATCACAGAGGAACGGAAAGCCCGGAAAAACTTCCGTTCAAAAAATAAGAAACCAAAATTTTTCAAGGAGGGTTTTACAACATGAAAAAAAGAATGAGAAAAGCAGTCGCTATCGCAGCAACAGCAGCAATGGTTGGTTCTTTACCGGCTGGTGCAGTTACAGCACAGGCAGCCGATGACGACATCACAATCGGCGTATCAATCTGGAGCTCCACAGACGTACTTGGAAGCCAGAGTAAAAAAATCATTGACAAAGCAGCAGATGCTCTTGGTGTTAATGTAATGTATGTTGACCAGGGCCACGTATCTGAGCAGGTTACAGCTTCTGTTGAACAGCTTTGCGCAGCAGGATGTAACGGTATCGTAATCTGTAACTCTGCAGACTCCGAAATGACATCTGCCATCCAGACATGTGATGCAAATCAGGTTTACCTTACACAGTTCTATCGTATCATCTCCGAAGAGAACAGCCCTGAAGTATATCAGACAGCATGCAACTCACAGTATTATCTTGGTGCAGTTCATGAAGACGAAGTAACAAACGGATATACACTGGTTAACCTGCTTCTTGAGAACGGTGACAGAAACATCGGCCTTGAGGCATGGACAGTTGGTGATGCTACCTTCCAGCAGAGATGGACAGGTTACAAACAGGCAGTTGACGAATGGAACGAAGCTAATCCTGATGATCAGGCAACAATTACAGAGCCTGTATACGCTAATACATCTTCTGAAGAAGGTGCAGCAGCAGCTCTTTCCCTTTACAACTCCAACCCTGATATGGACGCTCTGATCGTTGCAGGTGGCGGCGGTGACCCGCTTGTTGGTTCCATCGGTGCTCTGGCAAACGAAGGACTTACAGGAAAGATTGACGTTGTTTCCACAGACTTCCTTGATGACCTTGGCGAGCAGCTTGAATCAGGCGGAATGTTTGCTGAATCAGGCGGACACTTCTGCGACCCGTTATATGCATTCCTTATCACATATAACGCAATCAAAGGCAACTATGTAAAAGATGAAGGATCCTTCGGATACGAAATCCAGTTCCCATACCTGTATGTATCTTCTTCCGAAGACTATGAAAACTACAAGAAATACTTTGTAGATGACGATCCATACACAGATGAAGAGCTTGTGGAATTAGCAGGATACAGCTTTGATGATCTGAACAAAGCAGCTACATCACTTTCTATTGAGGATGTTATTTCCCGTCACAGCAACTAATATGATGAACTTATGCTCCACTGCCTTTTCTCCAAAGGGCAGTGGAGAAACTTTTAAGAGGTAATTGTCAGTGCCCGCTCGAAGCAAAAGGCCAAACCCTGAGGAAGCGTCTGACCTCCTGCTTTTGGCGGGCGATGAATTGGATAAGGAGAATGGTTATGAAAAAACTCAAACAAAGCCAGTATTATGGAATCGGCCTTCTGGTTCTTATGCTTGTAGTTTTCTGGGCAGTATTTAAAGTACTTGCACCGACTACTTTCGGTTCCCCGGAGAAACTGGCCACCTACATGAAATCAGCATTAATTTACGCAGTTGGCGGATGCGGCCTCTACTTTATCTGCGTAATGGGACCTTTCGATATGAGCGTTGGTGCCAATATCGTACTTTCATCCATTATCGCCTGCAATGCAAGTGAGAAATTCGGTTATGCCGGTCTTATCATTGCACCGCTGATCTGTGGTACGATCATTGGTCTCATCAATGGTATTGTTTATATTAAATTACATATCTCTTCTCTGATCGTTACATGTGCGCTGTCCCTGATCTATGAGGCCTTCAGTGTATACGCCACAAACGGAAAGAACGTAATACTTTCAGCAGACTACAGAGCATTTGGTGATTATCCAGTCAACCTGATCCTGGCACTGATCGCATATCTGCTTTGCGCATTCATTTTGAAATATACAAAAATCGGTACTTATACTTACGCCATCGGAAGTAACGAAGTTGTAGCCAAGAACATGGGTGTAAATGTTCCGAAATATAAGATCGTAGCATTTACTCTTGCAGGATTTTTCTTCGGACTTCAGGCAATCCTGACAATCAGTTTTGGTACTTCCATGACATCAGCTTCCAACCTTTCCTCTATGAGCCGTAACTTTACTCCTCTGATGGGAACATTCTTTGGACTGGCATTTAAGAAATATGGCCATCCGGTTATCGCTATCGTGATCGGTGAAATGATCATTCAGCTTATGTTCAACGGTTTCGTTGCACTGGGAGCTCCGACTACGATCCAGAACGTAGTAACAGGTGTTGCTCTGCTGGTTATCGTTGCACTGACAACTAAACCGGTTAAAGGTCTTGTAGTAAAATAAGGAGAACGATTATGGGTGAAATATTATTAAGAGCAGAAAATATTGATAAACATTTTGGTATCACACATGCCCTGGACAATGTTTCCTTTACCTTCGAAAAAGGTGAGATCCATGCCCTGATCGGTGAGAATGGTTCTGGTAAATCCACACTTACTTCCTGTCTGACAGGTATCTATCAGAAGGATTCAGGCAAGTTTATCCTGGAGGGCAAAGAAGTTACGGCAACAAACCAGGTAGAGGCAAATCACCAGGGAGTTGCAATCATTGTGCAGGAGATTGGAACACTTTCCGGACTGACGGTAGCAGAAAATATTTTCCTTGGAAACGAAGATAAATTTACAAAACACGGCATCAAAAACACAGCAGCTATGAACAAAAAGGCACAGGAATATCTGGACAGCTACGGCTTTAATTATATTGATGCTACGAAAGTTATTGACGATTATAATTTTGAAGACAGAAAGCTGGTTGAGATCGTAAAGGCAACCTATTTCAATCCGAAGGTTCTTGTTGTAGATGAGACGACGACAGCACTTGGACAAAAAGGTCGTGAAGAGCTTTTTAAGGTTATGCATAGAGTACGAGATACAGGAAACTGTGTGATCTTTATCTCTCACGATCTGGAGGAAGTCATTGAACAGTCAGATAATATCAGTGTACTTCGAGACGGTGTGAAGATTGGTTCTATCAGCAAGCAGGAGGCAACTCCGGACAGACTGAAAGCCCTTATGGTAGGACGTGAGATTGGAGATAATTACTATCGTACAGATTATGGTGAAGAAATTTCCAAAGAAGTAGTTCTTTCCGCAAAAAATGTGACTGTGAAAGGTCAGATCGAAAACCTGAACCTGGAACTTCACAAAGGAGAAATCCTTGGAATCGGAGGTCTTTCTGAATGTGGTATGCATGAGGTCGGAAAAGCTCTTTTTGGTGCTTCTTACTATCGTCAGGGAACGGTAACCTTAGGAGACGGAACACAGATCAATTCTATTCCGGATGCGATCAAACACAGCATCGCCTATGCATCAAAGGACAGAGATAATGAATCGCTGGTCATCAATGATACGATTGGAAACAATATCTGTCTGCCATCGCTGGAGGATCTTAAGACACACGGATTTCTCCGTGGAAAGGCAATGAGAGAATTTTCCAACAAGTATGCAAAACAGATGAGTACCAAAATGACAGGCGTTGACCAGTTTGTTTCTGCACTCTCTGGTGGTAACAAACAGAAAGTCGTTCTTGCACGATGGGTTGGCAAGGATTCGGATCTGATCATCCTTGATTCCCCTACCCGTGGTATTGACGTCAAGGTAAAAGCGGATATTTATGCCATGATGAATGATATGAGAAAAAATGGAAAGTCCATCATCATGATTTCCGAAGAAATCATGGAGCTTCTTGGTATGGCTGACCGTATTTTGATCATGAAAGACGGCAGGATCAATGGTGAATTTTTCCGGTCTCCGGATCTGAAAGACACCGATCTGATCGATAATATGATTTAAGGGGGAGAAAAAATGGATACAACAAAAAAATCATCTGAACAAGTACCATTTCTGGAACGTCCTATTGTGCGTACGATCCTTCCTATAGCAGGATTTGCTGTTATCTGTATTTTGTTTGCATTTCTGACAGATGGAAGACTGTTTCAGCCAAAAAACCTTTCACTGCTGCTCAGCCAGTCCTATATGCTTCTGATCTCTTCTATAGGTGTATTTATGGTCATGACCATGGGAGGGCTTGACTTTTCACAGGGCTCCATGCTTGGCGTAGCGTCCATCGTAGTCTGCTGGCTGTCCCATTATAATATGGTTCTGGCAGCAATCGGAGGAATCATGACAGGTGGCCTGATCGGTCTGATCAACGGTTATTTTAATGTCAAAAGAAAGATCACAAGCTTTATTGTTACCATTTGCAGTATGTATCTGTTTCGTGGAGTCTGTGCCTATGCGACAACAAATTCTCCGGTTTATGCAGTCAGTGATATTTCCAAATACAATACACTGCCGTTTATGCTGACTTTTACAGTGATCATCTTTGTGGTTATGTATCTTGTGTTTACCTATACAGGACTTGGGTACAGGCTGAAAGCGATCGGTGCAGGAGAAACTGCTGCAAGATATGCAGGTATCCGGGTAGAGCGTACCAAGATCCTTATCTTTATGGCAGCAGGATGCATTACAGGACTTGCCGCATTTGTAAATGCGATTAAAGTAGGATCCGTGACCTCCACAGCAGGAAACCAGCTTGAGACACAGATTATGATCGCTCTGGTACTTGGTGGAATGCCAGTCAACGGTGGTGCAAAAGTAAAATTCTATAATATTATTCTTGGTGTTATGACTTATAAGGTTCTGTCCAGTGGTCTGGTCATGCTGATGATGCCGACACAGCTTCAGCAGCTGATTCTTGGAGCAATCTTCCTGGCAGAGGTAGCACTGTTCAGTGACAGAAAGACCGGAATGATTGTTAAGTAATTCTTTATGAAAATTTTATAGTTCAATAGCTTTGCCTGAACGTATATATGTGGTAAAATATCTTTATTATATCTATAGTTGTATGGAGAAATAATATGGATAAAAAGGAATTTTTAGATATTTTACGCAGTCAGCTTTCCGGACAGATGTCGGAGCAGCAGATTGCCGCACATATTCAGTACTACAGCAGTTATATTGAAGAGAGGACTGCAGCAGGCAACAGTGAGTCGGAAGTGTTGCTCTCTCCCGGAGGATTCCGATTCCTCCACGCTGACATAATCGCCCGTCTGGGTACTGGTTTCGGTGCTCAGTTCGGTATCGGTGCTGTCGGTTGTGCCGTCGCTGGTCCCCCAGCTCGCTGAAGCAGGCATCGCCAGTACCAGCGCCGCCAACAGAGCAACCAGCAGCCAACGAACAGGATGTTTTTCCCTTTGATTGTTCATGGAGCGTCGCACTTCCTTTCCAAAACAATGCTGTATACAGCGATAAAATTACACCTTGAGGTGGCGGCGGATAAAGAGGTTGCTGCCGATGACGCCCAAACCTGCGCCGCCGATGGCAAAGCCCGCCAACATGTAATAAGCAATATCCTTAAAGTTAATCAGGTTGCCGATCGCGACCTCCAGCCAGGAGGAAGGATTGGTCATGATGAACTGGGTGGCGTAGTTGTACAGCACCCACAGCAGTCCGAAGGCGATCAGCGCGGAAATCAGGCCGATCAACATGCCCTCGAATCGCCAGAAGCTTTTTGTACTGACGTACAATCGCATTTTTCGGCTCTGTCAGAATACGCACAAGCATATCTTCCGTCAGTGCTTCCAGTGAAAACAGAATCGGCAGACGTCCCAGAAACTCCGGAATCATTCCGAATTTACGGACATCCTCCACTGTCACTTTACAGAGAAGATTTTCTTCCTTGTCGTATTTATCTTTCAGATCTGCCTTAAAGCCGATGGACGCCTCCTTGTTTAAGCGCTCCTTGATAACCTCTTCCAGTTCCGGAAAGGCACCGCCACAGATAAACAGAATATTCTTCGTATCTACCGTGGTCATCGGAACCATCGCATTTTTGCTGCTTGCTCCAACCGGAACTTCAATCTCTGCGCCTTCGAGAAGCTTTAACATTCCCTGCTGCACCGACTCTCCGCTTACATCCCGCTGATTGGCATTGCGCTTCTTTGCAATCTTGTCGATCTCATCAATGAAAATAATACCGTGCTCTGCACGCTCCACATCATTGTCAGCTGCAGCCAGAAGTTTGCTGACTACGCTTTCGATATCATCACCGATATATCCGGCTTCGGTCAGAGAGGTCGCATCTGTGATTGCCAGCGGCACATCCAAAAGCCGTGCCAGTGTCTTTACCAGATACGTCTTTCCCGATCCGGTCGGTCCGATCATGAGCATATTGGACTTTTCGATTTCCACGCCGTCATTGGTGTCTTCCATCACACGTTTATAGTGATTGTAAACGGCAACGGACATCACTTTTTTGGCATGTTCCTGTCCGACAACATACTCATCCAGACGCGCCTTGATTTTGTGCGGTGCCGGAATGGAATGAATATCCAGTTCCGGTTTCGACTGCTCATCCTTTGGTTTCTTTTTCTTTAACTTCTGTTTGTTCGGAACCGCATTCTGCAGATCCGCCAGATTGATCATACTGATATTCGGCATTTTTCCCATGTTCATATTCATGAAATCGCCCATGTTAAAGGTGCCGTTGTTCATGGTATCAAATGTTTTCTGCATACAGTCCTGACAAATGCAGATATCATTCTGGATATGTATCATCTTTCCCGCAACACTCTCCGGTCTGCGGCAGATGTAACAGACATCTTCATATTCACTTGTATTGTTTGTATCGGATGTCGTGGTATTTTCTTTATTATTCTGGTCTTCCGCCATCGTATAAACTCCTTTTTTACATATAACATTGCCGCCGCAGTAAGCGACGGCAAAATTATTATACGATATTCAGCCTGTAAAGACAAGTTTTCCCCTGTTTTTTCATTTTTCTTTAAGATTTAAAGCAGTTCCTTTAAGATTTTATTTACGATTCCCGGATTTGCCTTGCCTTTGGTTGCTTTCATCGTCTGTCCGACCAAAAATCCGATTGCTTTCTCTTTTCCGTTGTGGTAATCCTCCACCGACTGCGGATTGTCTTTGACAATCTGCTCTATCGTTGCGCGAAGTGCATCCTCATCGTTATCACTCTTTAAGCCATGCTCTTCCACATAACGCTCCGGATCAATGTCCTCATCAAAGACTTTTTCAAATACTTCCTTGGCAACGGAATTATTGATCGTTCCTGCCTCTGTCAATTCGATAATTTTTGCCAGATGCTCTGGTGAAAAACGGAGATCTTCGGCATCCATTTCCCGGTCCTTTAACAGACGCATCGTTTCTCCCATAAGCCAGTTGGAAACCTTCTTTGGTTTATTGCAAATCGCAGAAGTCGCCTCGAAGAGATCTGCCAGCTTTTTCTCCGATGTAAGAATCTGTGCATCATACTCTGGCAGACCAAACTCTGCAATATAACGGGCCAGTTTTTCATCATGAAGTTCCGGCTGATTGTCCCGGATCTGCTGCAGCCATTCGTCACTGACAACGATCGGTACCAGATCCGGCTCCGGGAAATAACGATAATCCTGTGCATCCTCTTTGGAACGCATCGCATAGGAATATCCCTGATCATCGTTCCAGCGGCGGGTCTCCTGTACAACCTTTTCCCCGGATTCAATCAGATCAATCTGGCGGGCTGTCTCGGCTTCAATGGCATGTGCGATTGCCTTAAACGAACCGATATTTTTCATCTCGGTACGGGTACCAAACTCTTTGGCGCCCTTTTCACGAACTGATAAATTGACATCCGCACGCATGGAACCCTCCTGCATCTTGCAGTCACTGGCACCCAGGTACTGGATCGTCATACGCAGTTTCTCCAGATATGCAATGACTTCCTCTGCGGAGCGCATATCCGGCTCGGACACGATCTCGATCAGCGGTACCCCGGAACGGTTGTAATCCACCAGAGATACCCCTTCCCAGTCATCGTGTACTAACTTTCCGGCATCCTCTTCCATATGGATTTCATGGATACCGATGGTCTTTTTCCCGCCGGATTCCGTCTCGATCTCTACCCCTCCGTCATGGCAGATTGGCAGATAAAGCTGGGAAATCTGATAGTTCTGCGGGTTATCCGGATAGAAATAATTTTTCCGGTCAAATTTGCTGTACTGATTGATCTGACAGTTTGTTGCCAGACCAACTGCCATGGCATACTCTACCACCTTTTTGTTTAAGACCGGAAGCGATCCCGGCATACCGGTACATACCGGACAGGTGTGCGCTTTTACGATTTGCTCAAGAAGAGGAAGAAT
>OGWV01002951.1_pt1 | contig 10176 bp, 6 predicted proteins | sample 1576081 | NCBI WGS metagenome assembly OGWV01 (sample SAMEA3541541, study PRJEB24748) | human gut metagenome | biome: human gut; feature: human-associated habitat; material: faeces | place: China | collected 2012 | reverse complement strand
CCTCGACAGCCACTCCGGAGCGGAGGTTATGCGCTTCCGGTATCCCAGCATCTTTTTGTACTGGAAGGTGACCTTTCCCGCCTCCGCGCTCTTCTGCTTTCCCCATGCGACATTCTTGCTGAGAGACTCGGATTCCGCCTGGGCGAAGCCGCTGAACAGGGTGATGAGAAATTCGCTGGATTCCGTGAGGGTGTTGATGTTTTCCTTCTCGAAGTACACCCCAATGCCGTTTGCTTTCAGGAGCCGCACCGTATCCAGACAATCCACCGTGTTTCTGGCAAAGCGGGAGAGGGACTTGGTGATGATGAGGTCGATGTGTCCCCGCTTGCAGGCGGTGATCATCTTGTTGAACTGCGTCCGTTTTTTCAGGCTGGTGCCGGAGATGCCCTCATCGGCATAGATCCCTGCCATCTCCCAATCCGGGCTGTCCTGGATCTTCTGGGTGTAGTAGGTCTTTTGCGCCTCATAGCTGTTGAGCTGCTCTTCACTGTCCGTCGAGACGCGACAGTAGGCCGCTACGCGCATTTTTCCGTCATGGTCTCTGTGCAGTTCTTCCGGTTTTCTGGTTGCGGGGATCACCCGCACCCGCCGCTCTAAGGTGGCTGCTGTCGCTTCCATGGATCATTCATCCTTTCCTGTCGCTTTTTTATCCGTAAATATAAGAGTTACTTCGGTATCCTGTGAGATGGTGATATGGGAAACCGCTCGTTGGAAGCGTCTCCAATCCGCCTCTGTCAGACTATCTGACGGCTCAGATTCGGCAGACGGCTCTGGACAGCAGGCATACCGCGCTGCCGCACCCTGCAGGATCAGCGCCATCACCGCTTCCGGCGAGTCTGGCTGCTCCAGCCCCCGGTTGATGGCATTGTCCAGCCGCATGACCTCCGCAGAGTGCCGCAGGAAGGACAGCGCAGCGAATTCTGCCGCCGTGCGCGCCGCCGTGCCGGATGCCTCCGCCTTGCCGCCGACGGCGGTACCGCAGGAATCCGCGCGGTAATAGAGATTTTCGCGCACGTTTGTCGAACGGCTGCTGTCCCGGCCGATCAGGCCGCCCGCCGTTCCGGCCGCCGCGCTGACCGCGCCGTAGCTGAAGCAATTTTCTGCGCGGTAATCGTTTCCGTAGCCGATCAGGCCGCCCGTGCCGGAGGAGGCATAGGTATGGGCATTGCGCACCTCGCCGGCGCTGTAGCAGTCGGTGAGTGACGACGCGCCCTCCGTCATGCACGCACCGGCCACGCCGCCCAGATACCAGCCGCTGCCGGTGACGGCCCCATAGTTCGCGCAGCGGAGCAGGCTGCCGCCGATGCGTCCGGCCACGCCGCCGATGCCCGTGGCCGCACCGTTTCCGGTCACGGCGCCACGGTTCACGCAGCCGGTCAGTGTGCTTTCCTTGTCGTTGACCACACCGGCGAGGCCGCCGACGCCGTCCGTGCCCGTGACGGCCCCGAGGTTGGTGCAGCCCGTCAGGCTGCTTGCCCCGTCGAGGAGTGCGGCGATGCCGCCCGCCTTTTCGCCGGTCGAAGTCACGGCCGCTTCATTCACGCAGCCAAGGAACTGCGTGTTCTTCGCCTGCGCCGCGATCCCGGCCGCGCTGCCGTTGGCTCTTGCCGTTCCGGTTACGCGGATGTTTTTGAGCACCGCGCCGTCCGCCGCAAGGAACAGGGCTGCGCCGCTGCCGGTCGTCTCCGCCGTCATCTCCGTGATGCGGTAGCCGTTGCCATCAAACGTGCCCGCAAACGGGGCCTGCGTGCTGCCGATGCCGTCGAACCAGCGGACGCTGCGGTTGAAGGTCTTGTCATCGTTTGCCAGCGAGATATCCGCGCCGAGCAGGACGGTCTTGCCCGCAAAGGAATTGCCCTGCTTGACCAGCTGGGCCAGGCCCGCCAGCTGCCGCGCGGACGTCAGGGTGAAGCGGTCGGCAGACGGCGTATACCAGTCCGTCTCGGCCAGCTGCGTCCAGACCTTGTGCGTTGTGTAGGCCGTGGCGCGCAGGCGCAGCGAGGCGCTCGCGATCCGGCTCGTGACGGTGAATTTCCCGGTGTCCGTGCTTTTCTCCGTCTGGGCCGCATCCTGGAAGGTGAAATAATAGCGGAATTTCCCGTTATAGACATAATTCAGGTCCTCCGGCTCTGCGTCTTCCGCCAGCGTGGCCGTAGCAGTCAGCACGTCGCCCTCGTAGAGCGGGTCGCCGTCCGCCACGGGATAGTCCGTCACGCGCCGCGCGGTCCCGTTTTCCATCACCGTGCCGTCCTTCTTTACCGTGATGGAGAAGGCCGGGGCGTTCTCGATGTACAGCGCGCCCGCCGTCATGCGGGAGAACACGCCGCTGACGGCCGCGTCCGCTGTCACGGTCGCATAGGGGCCGGTCAGGGTCTCGCCGTCCAGCGTATAGGCGCGGAAGGCCCAGCCGACATCCGGTGTATTGGAAAGATGGAGCACCGTGCCGAAGGCCACGCTCTCGCCGCCGTCCGAGGCGACCGTACCGCCCTCCGGCTGCGTGATGCGGACGGTGTGGGTCGCCGGGCTGCGCTCGGCCTCCCACGCCAGAACGGGATAGCTCCCCTGCACGGCGGCATAGGCCGCGCCGTTGCAGTTCAGCGCGTCAACGAGCTTCTGCGAACGCATGTCCGCCTTCGACATAGCCGTGACGGAGACGACGCACGAGAGCGCCGTTCCGGTATACCAGCCGTTCGAGGCCGGATCGTCGTCGCAGCCCTCGAGATAATAGCAGTCCGAGACGGTGTAGCTGCCGTTGTTGTGGCCGCCGATGGCGCGGCCGCGCTGGCTGCCGCTCGAGTCGATCGTGCCGACGTTATAGCAGTTATAAATGTCCAGCCCGCTGTTGCTGCCGCAGATGCCGCCCGCCGGGCAGGCATAGCCCGTCGTGACAGAGCCGGTATTATAGCAGTTGACAATCGCGCCCTCGCTCCAGCCCGCGCCGACGATGCCGCCGACGCCCTTGGAGTCCGTATTTTTGACGGAGGCGTGATTTGCGCAGTTCTCCAGATAGATGCCCGTGGGGATGCTGCCGGTGCGGCCGACGATGCCGCCGACCATGCGGCGGCCGTAGATGCTGCCGCTGACGGAGAGATTGCGCACGGCTGGGTCCGTTTCCGGCGCGGCCTCGCCGTCATAGAGGTCGCCCATGTGGCCGATGAGGCCGACGCCCTGCGAATAGGCATAGCCCTTTTCGGCATAGCGGTCGCAGAACAGGTTCGTGATGCGGTGGCCCTGCCCGTCGAGCGTGCCGTTGAAATATGCCACGATCACACGCTCCGTGTTGTCACGGTCCATCGGATACAGGCCGCCGACCGGCGTCCAGTTGCTCGAGCCGCCCATATCGAGGTCAGCCGTCAGATAGACAGTCTTGTCCGAGAAATCATGTGCGGCATCGCCGACATAGGCCGTGCCGTACTGGCTGCCGCCGCCCGCGCCGACGAGCAGATAGTCGTCGACCCGCGTGGAGACGAGCTCGCTGCGGTCGCCCTTGATGCGGTAGTCCGGCGTGCCCGCGTCGACCTGTCCGTTGACAAGCGCCGCAAGGCCCGCGAGCTTTGCGGGCGTGTCGATGGAAAACACCGTCTGCGATGCGTCATACCATGAGATATCGACCGCGCCGTCCCAGACCGTGGTGGAAAAATACTCCGGCCTCACGGTGCAGGTCCCGGCGGGACGGTCAAAGGCATAGGCATAGCCGGCCGCCGTCTCCTCGACCGAAGCAAAGAAGTAGCTCCCGTCGGCCAGCTCACAGCGCACCGACGCAAGGTCATAGCCCGCGCGGCGCTCCAGCGTTCCGGTCACCCGCTCCGCGGCAGCTGCGCCGGGCACGAGGCACAGCAGCAGGCAAAGGGAAAGGATCCAGCAGAGAAGTCGTTTCATTCCATGTCCTCCGTTACAATCAGGCTGCGGACCGTGCCACGATCCGTCGGCACCTCCGCAAGGATGGCTTGAATTCCGTAAAGCGTCTGAAGAAGCTGCGGCATCAGCGCCGTTTCCGTCGGGCCGTCCGCCGCGATATGGCCGCCCTGCAGCGCAAGGACCCGGTGGGCATAGTGCAGGGCATGCTCCGGATTGTGCGTGGAGAGCAGGACGGTGTAGCCGCGCGCGGTCAGCGCCCGGATCTGCGCCAGCACGCGCTGCTGATTGCCAAAGTCCAGATTGGCCGTCGGCTCGTCCATGATGAGAATTTCCGCATTCTGCACGAGCGCGCGGGCGATGAGCGCCAGCTGCCGCTCGCCGCCGGAAATGGTGCCGATGCCCCGCTGCGCAAGCGCCTCGATGCCAAGCCGCTGCAGGGCCTGCATGGCTGCCTCCTGCTGCCGCCGGCCGGGGCGCTGCAGGACATTCATCGTGCCGGTCGTGCCCATGAGCACGGTGTCGATCACGGTATAGTTGAAGATCGGCTCCGACGACTGCGGGATATAGGCGATCTTCTCCGCAGTCTCCCGCCGGGAATAGGCGGAAAGCGGTCTGCCGGAGAGTCGGATCTCCCCCGCCTGCGGCGTCAGGAAGCCCAGCAGGCAGCGAAACAGCGTGCTTTTCCCAGCGCCGTTCGCGCCGAGCACCGCCGTGAGCGTGCCCTTCTGCACGGAAAAGCTCACATCCTGCAGGACGGGCTGCTTTCCGTAGGAAAACGTCAGGTTCTGGACCTCAATTTCCACGCCGCGCACCTCCCGTCAGGATCAGATAGAGGAAGATCGGCGCACCGACGAAGGCCGTCAGAATGCCGAGCGGAATTTCTCCGGCCGTGGCGAGCCGCGCAATGTCGTCCACGACGATCAGGAACGAGGCCCCGAACAGGGCCGCAGCCGGGATCAGCCGCCGGTAGTCATAGCCGAACAGCATCCGGCAGAAATGCGGGATGACAAGGCCGACCCAGCCGATCATGCCGGAGACCGCAACGGACGCCGCCGTCAGCAGCGTTGCGCAGAGGATGACGGTGAATCGCAGCAGGCGGGTATTCACGCCCATGGAGCGCGCCTCCTCCTCGCCGAGCGTCAGCAGGTTCATGCGCCAGCTCAGGATCCACAGCGGCACGAGCCCGAGCGTGACCGGGATCACAAGGAACAGCACATCCCGCGGCTTGATGGAGGAAAGGCTGCCCATCAGCCAGTAGGTAATGGCCGGGAGCTGCTGCTGCGTGTCGGCGACGAGCTTGAGATAGGACGTGCCCGCCGAAAAGAGCGACGAGACCATCATGCCGGCCAAGATGAGGGCAATAGTCTGGTTCGTGCGGCTCATGCAGCTGACGGCATAGGCCGCCGCAACTGCCAGAAGGCCGAACACGAAGGCCGACGCCGAAATGCCGAAATAGCCTGCGCCGAGCAAGATGGCCAGCGCCGCGCCGAAGCCCGCCCCGGTCGACGCGCCCAAAATATCCGGCGAGACCATGGGATTGCGGAACATTCCCTGATAGGACACGCCCGCAGCCGCCAGCGCGGCCCCGATGAGGGCCGCAGCCGCAACGCGCGGAAGGCGGATCTGGAACACAACGTTCTCCGCGCCGTCCCGCCAGCCCGGCTCCGTCTCGGTCAAGCGGGAGAGCAGCAGGCGGAACAGCTCCTTCGGCGTGACGGAAAAGCGCCCGAGCAGCACGGAGCCGAACAGTGCCGCCGCAAAGACGGCCCCCAGCACGGCAAAGCGGCGGGGATAGGCGTGGTTCTGCAGTTTCATGGGCTTAATTTCCGTTTTCTATAATGTAGTATTTTCCTGTCCCGGCGTCGTAGTAGACCTCGCCGAGCTTTTCCATGCCCTCGTCGGTCTCGCCCTCGGTAGAGTCCATTTGCTCCAGCTCCTCCGGCGTGAACGACAGGGCGTCGTCGCGGTCAATGGCGCTCTGGCCGCCCTGCCCCTCGGCCGCGACGGTTTCGCCGACGTTCTCGGAGCTTCTGCCGCCGGTGGAAATGTCCACGTTCCAATGGACGATGAGGGCCAGCATCATGCCGACGGCGAGGACGAGCATCGCATCGGACAGGTTCGAAACGTAGTTCATCGGGTCGACGCTCTCCTCCGAGAAGCGTTCCCCGCGGCGTCTTCTTCTCTTCATGCCGCTTCCTCTTCGCACACGCAGTCCATCAGCGTCTCAAGATCGGCCATATAGCCGCCGTACCAGCGCTTGCGGAGCGTTGTCACAACGAGGCACACAGCCGCAGCGCACAGGCCCGCGATCGTCGTGTCGAACGCCGTCAGCAGGGACGTGGACAGCGTCTGCGTGTCGCCCTGCCCCAGTGCGATAATGCCGGGGCCGAGCGGGATGAGCGTGCCGAGCAGGCCGAGCATCGGAGCCAGCTTGCTGACAAGCTCCGTGCATTTCAGGATATGGTCATAGTGGCTCTGCTCCCGCTCCAGCAGGTTCGCGGCCAGACTTTCGCGCAGCCCGCCGCTGAAATCGGGATGCTCCGTCAGCTCGAGCAGCGCGGCCTTTTGCCGCCGGTTGAGTTGACTTTTCCGGATGAGCGCGGCCGTGTCGGCCCCCTGCTCCCGCAGCGCGTCGAGCAGGCGCGGCAGGTCTTCCCGCATATGGCGGTGCTCCGTAAAATACTCGCAGATCAGCCAGCCAACGGAAAACACAGCAAAGCCGAGCGCCAGCACAAGAAATACGACGTCCGGAATTTCCATCGCACCGGCGACGGCGCGCAGAATTTTGTGGAATACAGAAGTCATGATGATCTCCTCCCTCTGGTATAGTAGCGCAGCGCGCACAGCGCGCCGAGCACGGCAAGTGCAAGTGCGCCCGCGCCCGTCAGCAGCAGGAGCTTCCGGTCATCCTCCGGCTGCACCGTGACGACGGTGACAGGAATGGGATCGGCCGCGCCCGGCGCTTCCGCCTGCCCGCCGCCCTGCAGCTGCAAAGCCAGCGCATCGGGCAGGGCGTACATGCGGATGGTCTCCGGGTCCACGGCCGCCGTCGGCTCGACCGGTTCGGACGGTGCTGCCTCGGATGGCATGGACGCGGACGGCGTCGTCTCCCGCGGTTCGGCTCCGCCGGTCGGGGCGGAGGGCCCGCCGCCCGGTCCCTCGGACGGCTCCGTGGACGGCGTTGTCTCCGCCGGCTTCGTCGGTTCCGTCGGCTTTTCCTCGGGCTGCTTTGTCGTGACCTGCCGGTTTTCGGAGATGGACGTCCCGCCGAAGCCGAACGACAGCTCGACCTCTCCCTCGGCGTGCACGGTGTAGTGCACCGTCACGGTCGCAAGGTCGGAATACTGCGCGTCCGGCGTGACGGTGATGCCGGTGATCTCCAGAACGGAGCTGTCGGACGAGGCGATGTCCAGATACTGCGCCAGCGCATCGCGCAGGGCCCGCTGGCCGACGGAAATCTGAAATGTCGCCGAATGCGAGCCGAGCGTGCCGTCCAGCTCCGGCGGCTCCTCCGTGATCTTCGGCGCGCCCTGCAGGGTGATGAACAGCGTGTGCGTATATTTTGCACTCTGGTTCGTGCGGCACTCGAGCGGATAGGACTGGCCGAACAGCAGGCGGAAGCGGTTGCCCGTTCCGAGCGAGGAGTAGTTTGGCGCGGTGTGCTCCGTGCCGATCTCATAGCTCACCCAGCTGTCCTCCAGCGCCAGCATCGGCTGGACCGTCCAGCAGTCGTTCCATGCCTCGTCGCCGTCATAGCCGGTCAGCGCACCGTTTTCGTCATAGACCGGGCTGATGTGCGCAGAGAGATCATTATAATAGTATCGCTGCGTGCCGAACAGGTCGGCATAGGTGAACGAGGTGAAAAAGCCGACGCTCTGGTCGCGGGTGTAAAACGCGACGACCGAGATATCGCCGCTGTAAATCCCGGCGTAGTCCAGCAGATCCGCAAGATAAAAGCCATAGGCCGAGTCGATGACCGTGTTGTAGGTCCCATCGTCCGTGCTGCGGAAGAAGGAATAGGCCTCATAGTGCAGCGGCAGGGCGTCATAGAGCTCGCTCCAGTGGTAGGTCGCGACCTCCACATAGCGGTCCTGCTCCATGCCGTAGTAGCCGACCCTGACCGTCAGCGTATCCGTCACGGTCCCGGCCGCCTCGGCCCCGAGGCAAAGGGACAGGCACAAAAGACCCGCGACCAGGAAGGACATCTTTCGCTTCATTGGCCCTCCCTCCCCGGCTTGCGCGTGGAGCGCGCGAGCAGCTGCTCCGCCTCCTCCGCAGAAAGCTCGTAGTGCCAGAACAGGCGATAGAACTCTTGCGCCTTTTCGACCATGTCATAGTCATAAAGCTCTGGGTACAGCAGATTCCCCAGCCAGTAGATGCCCAGCACGCGGTTGATGGACGGCGGGGAGGACATCCAGTCATACGGCAGGTTTGGAATTTCATAATATGTCCCGTTTTTCACGGCCGTCAGGCCGGACCATTCGCTCTCTGCCAGCGTGTCATACGGCCCGCCCGCCGCCAGAAGGATCACATCCGGATCGCAGGCGTAGACCTCCTCGAGGTTCACGGTCGTGCCGCCGTTGCGGTTGCTGATCTCCTCGGAATGGATGGCGTTCACGGCTCCGACGAGCGACAGCACGTCCGCCTGCACCGAGCCCTCGGCATTGCAGGCAAGGCCCGTCGCACCCGTGCCGAACAGCACGGTCTTGCGCGCGTCCTGCGGCAGCTTTGCCGAATTCTCCGCCGCCATGGCAAGCGTCTGCTCCAGATAGACCGCCAGCACCTCGGCCTCGGCCTCCCGGTGAAGAAGCCGGCCGAGCTTGCGGTAGGCCTGCGGCATTTCTTCGAGCGTCGCTTCGAGGAAGACCGTCGGGATGCCGGTCTGCTTCTGGATGCCGTCCATATCGCTGCGGACGTTCTCCTTGGCATCGCCAAGGTCGACGATGAGCTGCGGCTCGGCGTCGATCAGTGCCTCCATGTTGAGGTTGGCCTTGCTGCCGTAGAACTGGCCGAACGTCGGCAACGTCCACATCTCCGCCGGGAAATACGGCCGCTGCGCCGTGCTGGGCGAACTGGCAAGACCGACGAGCAGCTCCGGCACGAGCGTCATCAGGATCATCTGTGCCGTCGAGCCGCTGGCTGCGATGCGCGTAATGTCGGCCGGGACCGTCACATCGCGCCCGGCATCGTCGGTGAACACCGTCGTCTCCACGCCCGCCAGCGGGTCATACCGCTTCCCGCCGCAGCCGGAGAACAGGCCCAGCAGCAGGGCGAGGCAGAGCGTCAGCGTCAGGATCTTTTTCATTGGGACCTCCCCGTGATACTTTTCCGAGAATTACCAAAAGGACAAAAAAGCGGATCACTTGCAGGCAAGTCATCCGTGAATACACCATATCACAGACTTCCTTTTGACCATGCAGAAGATCGTGCCTTTCCGGAAATCGCTTCTTTGGGTATTATGATACAATGTGCGCCGGGAAATTGCAAGCGATATTTTGCGGGTTCGACAAAGGCGAACGCGGGCAGATTCCGGGGCACAAGGCTTCCGGCCGCGCATTGTATGGGAGGCGGGCGTTCGTCCACTGCCAGCTGCCGTTAGAATGGCATGCACCAATTGCGTCTGTAGCGGCGCTCATTGAGCGCCTTGCAGGCTGTAGGTTTGGTGGCACTCCCGCTGACCGCACACGCCATTGTAGGGGAGCGGCATGCCGCTCCCGGCGCGGTGCTGCCGACTGGTGCGGGCTGGCGTTAAAACGGTGAAAACCAAAGGTTTGTCATTGCGAGGGCGCGCTGCGCCCGTGGCAATCTCGGGAAGGCAGTTACGTTTTTGCCGGAAGTACCCAATTATCCGGCCGGGTACTGCGAGATTCCCACGTCGCTTCGCTCCTCGGAATGACACATCAAGGCGGTGCGGCGGTGCATCAGTGCTCTTACGCGGTTGAATCGCTCTGTACAAGGCGCTCACTGAGCGCCGCTACAGACGCAATCGGTGCGCACCATTTTATCGATACCCGATACGAATCGCAAGCGTTGCACCGGGAGCGGCATGCCGCTCCCCAACATTGGCCGGTGCGGCCCACGCATCCAATCCGGTAATTTTCCGCTTGCATTTTCCGGACGCTCCTGTTATGGTTGTAATAGCATCCGCCGAAAGGAGCGATCTCCATGATCTTCTACACCGCTGACCTGCATCTCGGCTATTTCCCCATCCTGCACGACACGGCGCGGCCGTTTTCCGGCGTGCCGGAGATGGACGAGGCCCTCATTTCCAACTGGAACGCCCGCGTCGGTGCGGATGACAGCGTATACATCGTCGGC
>OGWV01002950.1_pt1 | contig 10181 bp, 13 predicted proteins | sample 1576081 | NCBI WGS metagenome assembly OGWV01 (sample SAMEA3541541, study PRJEB24748) | human gut metagenome | biome: human gut; feature: human-associated habitat; material: faeces | place: China | collected 2012 | reverse complement strand
CTGATCGCAGGTATCGGACCTGGTATTGGTGAAGGTAACGCAGTAGCAAAGGCACTGGAAGCAATCGGACGTCAGCCTGAGTGTAAGGGGGATGTTACTTCTACCATGCTTCTTGGATGTGCCATTGCAGAGACAACAGGTATCTACGGTTTCGTAACCGGTCTGTTGCTTATCTTCGTTGCACCTGGTATGTTCATGAACTTCCTGAGCTGATAAAAACAGCTGAGATGTCGAATATCACAGACTAAGCGGCATCTGATATGGAACCTGTGGATAATTCCGGCAACAGCCGGAGAATGATCCGCATAAATACAGACAGGAGGTTACAAACATGCAGGTACAGGAATTAGTTGGAATTGTGCCGTGGAATTTTATAGCGACGATTTGCAACCTTTTTATTCAGGTATATCTGATCAAACGTTTCCTCTTCAAGCCCATCAATGAGATGCTGGAAAAGCGCAAAGCGAAAGCTGATGCCCAGATCCAGGATGCAGTGAAGGCAAAGGAAGAAGCCCAGGCAATGAAACAGGAATATGAAAAGAATATGCAGGAAGCCAAGAATAAGGCAAATGACATTGTGATGACAGCTCAGAAAACAGCTGCTATCCAGAGTGAAGAGATGCTTAAAGAGGCTTCCAGTCAGGTAACTGCCATGAAAGAAAAGGCAGAGAAAGACATTGCCCAGGAGAAACGTAAGGCAGTCAACGAGATCAAGGGAGAAATCGGCGGTATGGCTGTTGAGATTGCCGGAAAAGTGATCGAGCGCGAAATTAGTGAAGAGGATCATGCAAAACTGATTGATGAGTTTATTGAGAATGTAGGTGAGGCATCATGACAAAAACTGCCAGAGTTTACGGCGGAAGTCTGTATGATCTTGCCGCTGAAGAAAAGCTCGATGGACAGATCATGGAGCAGATGATCGCGATCAGACAGATTTTTCGAGAAAATCCGGGATATCTGAAATTGCTGGGAGAACCGGCGATTCCTGAAGACGAGAGACTTAAGATGATTGAAGAGGCTTTCGGAGGGCAGGCAGAGAGATATCTGGTGAATTTCCTGAAATTATTGTGTGAACGCAAGATTCTGAGAGAGTTTGCCGGATGCTGCGAAGAGTTTATCAGACGCTACAACAGTGCACATGGAATTGCTGAAGCAGTAGTAACAAGTGCGGTGAAGCTCAGTGAGACTCAGATGGAAGCTCTGAAAGCGAAGCTTGAGAAGCTAAGCGGAAAGAAAGTGTATCTGGTTCAGAAAACAGATGCATCCGTTCTTGGCGGACTTCGCGTAGAACTGGAGGGCGTACAGCTCGACGGTACAGTACAGAGCCGTATTTCCGGTATTTCGAAGAAACTGAATGAATTGGTAGTATAAGGAACTGGATTCCAGATTTGAGAATCGTACTGTATGGGTATTTGACATATGGATATGAAAAATCTTTAAATTTCTGAATTCAGACAGCGCAAAATAATAGAATATAAAAGGATGGAATGGAAACATGCAATTAAAACCTGAGGAAATATCCAAGGTCATCCGAAGCCAGATAAAATATTACGAAAATGCCATTCAACAGAACGAGACAGGTACGATCCTTATGGTTGGTGACGGTATTGCCAGAGCCAGCGGACTGGTAAACTGTATGTCAGGAGAGCTTCTGGAATTTGAGGACGGAAGCTTTGGTATGGCACAGAACCTGGAGGAGAACAGTGTCTCCATCGTAATCTTTGGTTCAGATGAGAACATTGGTGAGGGTCAGACCGTAAAGCGTACAGGCAAGGTCGTGTCTGTACCTGTAGGCGACGCCATGGTTGGACGTGTTGTAAATGCACTGGGACAGCCAATTGACGGAGCAGGCCCGATTGATACAAAAGAATTCCGGCCGATTGAGAGCAAGGCACCTGGAATCTGTGAGAGAAGATCTGTATATCAGCCTCTCCAGACCGGTATCAAAGCCATCGACTCCATGATTCCTATCGGACGTGGACAGCGAGAACTGATCATTGGTGACCGCCAGACTGGTAAAACTACAATTGCTACAGATACTATCATTAACCAGAAGGGAAAAGATGTGATCTGTATTTATGTAGCCATTGGACAGAAACGTTCCACAGTAGCTACATTAGTAGAGAATCTGACCAGAAACGGCGCAATGGATTATACTATCGTTGTGGCAGCTACAGCATCTGAGTCAAGCCCGCTGCAGTATATCGCACCGTATTCCGGATGTGCAATGGGTGAATACTTTATGAATAAGGGAAAAGATGTGCTGATCATCTATGATGATTTAAGTAAGCATGCAGTTGCATACCGTGCACTTTCCCTGCTGATCCGTCGTCCGCCTGGACGTGAGGCATATCCGGGTGATGTTTTCTATCTGCATTCCAGACTTCTGGAACGTGCAGCGAAGCTGGACGATGAACATGGCGGCGGTTCCATGACAGCACTGCCGATCATTGAAACACAGGCAGGTGACGTATCTGCCTATATTCCTACTAACGTTATTTCTATTACAGATGGACAGATTTTCCTGGAGACAGAGTTATTCCATTCAGGAATCATGCCTGCTGTAAACCCGGGTATCTCCGTATCACGAGTTGGTGGTGATGCGCAGATCAAGGCAATGAAGAAGGTAGCAGGAACACTGAAACTGATTTATTCCCAGTACCGTGAGCTGCAGAGTTTCGCACAGTTTGGTTCTGATCTGGATGCTGATACAAAGGCACGTCTGGAACAGGGAGCACGTATTGTGGAAGTTCTGAAACAGAACCAGAATGCACCGGTTCCTGTAGAGAAACAGGTTGCGATCCTTTATGCGGTTACAAAGGGTGTTCTGGAATCAGTAAAAGTTGAAGACGTAAATGTATATGAATCAGGATTATATACCTATCTGGATACAGATGCAGCAGGCGTAGAGGTTATGCAGGAGATCCGCTCAACAGGTAAGCTGGAGCAGGAAACAGAGCAGAAGCTTCGCAGCGTACTGGATGCGTATACAGAGAACTTCCTGAATACAAGACCTGAGAAATAAAGTGATTAGGAGGGTATCGTATGGCTTCGAATATGAAAGCGGTAAAGCTGCGTATCAAGAGTGTACAGAGTACCATGCAGATTACCAAGGCCATGGAGCTTGTAGCATCCTCCAAACTGCGTAAGGCAAAGGAACGTGCAGAGGTATGCCGTCCGTACTTTACAGAACTTCATGAGACATTGAAAGAGATTGCAAGGGAGAATACAGATTTCTCATCCGTTTATGCGAAAGAGTCTTCCAACAATAAAACCTGCTATGTAGTGATCGCAGGTGACAGAGGACTGGCAGGCGGATATAACACCAATCTTTTTAAATGTCTGGAGGCTTCTGCTGAAGGTAAGGACTACATGGTTCTGCCGGTTGGAAAGAAAGCAGTAGAATATTTCCGCCAGAGAGAGATTGAAGCTCTGACAGAACAGTTTGCAGAGGCAGGAAGTATTTCTGTAGCGGATTGTTTTGAGATGGCAAATATGCTCTGTACAGAATTTCGCAAAGGAACCTTTGGCCATATTGAATTATGTTATACTGTCTTTAATTCTATGCTTTCCCAGCAGCCGGAGGTATTTTCCATGCTTCCTATGACTGATATCAGAGAGGAAAGCGGCGGTAAGATAGAGACGAAGAATCTGATCCTCTATGAACCGGACGGAGAGACAGTATTTGATGCCATTGTTCCGGAATATCTGGCAGGCCTGGTTTATGGCGGTATCTGCGAAAGTACTGCAAGTGAACTGGCAGCCAGACGTATGGCTATGGATGCAGCCACAAGTAATGCGGAAGAGATGATCGATCAGCTCAATCTGTATTACAACAGGGCACGTCAGGCCAGCATCACGCAGGAGATCACGGAGATTGTTGCAGGTGCGGAAGGTCTTTAGAAATAGGAGATTATAAACATGAGTGAAAAACACATTGGCGAGGTAGTGCAGGTTATCGGTCCGGTACTGGATATCCGCTTTGCGCACGATGAACTGCCGCCTCTTCTCAATGCCATAGAGATTGATAATGATGGCGCAAAGCTGGTTGCCGAGGTTGCACAGCAGGTTGGTGATGATGTGGTAAGATGTATTGCCATGAATTCTACTGACGGTCTGGTGCGCGGTGCCAAAGCTCTGGATACAGGCGGTCCAATTTCCGTTCCTGTAGGTGAGGAATGCCTGGGACGAGTATTTAACCTTCTGGGTGACCCGGTAGATAATCTTCCGGCACCGGAGGCAAAGGAACGCTGGTCTATCCATCGTCAGGCTCCTTCTTATGAAGAACAGATGCCTGCAACAGAGATCCTGGAGACAGGAATCAAGGTCGTTGACCTGATCTGTCCTTATGCAAAGGGTGGTAAGATTGGTCTGTTCGGTGGTGCAGGTGTAGGAAAAACAGTTCTTATCATGGAGCTGATCCACAACGTAGCAACTGCACACGGCGGACTTTCCGTATTTACAGGTGTAGGAGAGCGTACACGTGAGGGAAATGACCTTTACAATGAAATGAAAGAAAGTGGAGTTATCGACAAGACTGCTCTGGTTTACGGTCAGATGAATGAGCCGCCCGGAGCACGTATGAGAGTTGGACTTTCCGGACTTACCATGGCGGAATACTTCCGTGATGAAAAGAACCAGGATGTGCTTCTCTTTATTGACAATATTTTCCGTTTTACACAGGCAGGTTCCGAGGTGTCTGCGCTTCTGGGACGTATGCCTTCAGCCGTAGGTTATCAGCCTACACTGGCAACTGAAATGGGTAACCTGCAGGAACGAATTACTTCTACAAGAAAGGGTTCCATCACATCTGTACAGGCTGTATATGTGCCTGCCGATGACCTGACTGACCCGGCTCCTGCAACTACATTCTCACATCTGGATGCAACAACTGTACTTTCCCGTGAGATCTCCAGCCAGGGTATTTATCCGGCCGTTGATCCTCTGGATTCCACAAGCCGTATCCTTTCCCCTGAGATCGTAGGAACAGAGCATTATGAGATTGCCAGATCAGTACAGAGAGTTCTTCAGCGTTACAAAGAGCTTCAGGACATTATTGCCATCATGGGTATGGATGAGTTGTCAGAGGAAGACAAACGTACTGTAAGCCGTGCCCGTAAGGTTCAGAGATTCCTGTCACAGAGCTTCTCTGTAGCAGAACAGTTTACAGGTATGCCTGGCAAATATGTTCCGCTGAAGGAGACGCTGAGAGGATTCAGGATGATCCTTAACGGTGAGTGTGATGACATTCCTGAGAGTTATTTCCTGTTTGTGGGAACCATCGATGAAGTGTTTGAAAAAGCCAAGAATCAGTAAAGGGGGAAATGTCCTATGAGTACTTTCCCGTTGAGAATCGGAACACCGGACGGACTGCTCTTTGAAGGTAATGTGGAGCGTGTGATCTGCAGAACTATCAGCGGTGATCTGGCTATTCTTGCCAGACACTGTAATTACTGTACTGCCCTGGGAATGGGCGAAGCCAGTGTGGTAATGGAAGACGGCAGCAGACGGACCGCAGCCTGTATTGGCGGAATGCTTTCTGTTATGAACGGAAAGTGCCGTGTCCTTGCAACTACCTGGGAGTGGAAAGAGGATATTGATGAGCAGCGTGCGCAGGAAGCTAAGAAAAGAGCTGAGGAGATGATCGCCAAAGGTGGTTTGAGTGATCATGATTATAAGATTGTGGAGGCTAAACTGCAGAGGGCGTTGGTGCGTTTGAGTGTGAAGAGCTGAGAAAATAAGAGTTATTAAGATATTGTGTTAAAGATAAAGACTGACAGGAGATCCGGGAGAGGAGACTGTCGGTCTTTTTTTGCTTGTGATATGGTTTTTTGGAGGATATAGTGGGAAGAATCTGAGGAAGAGATTTGAAGGAGGGACGCATAGAAAAATAATTTATTTCATGTGCGGTTTCGGACATTAAGATATTCTAAGCTGCTAAAAATCTGCTAAAGGCATGAGAAAAATGCCACAAACTCGCTTCGCTCAGACAGTGTGTCATTTTTCTCATAACGCAGATTTTGACCAGCTAAGAATATCTAAATATCCTGCAAATGCACATGAAATAAATTATTTTTCTATGCTGGTGGTTGGCTCTTTTAAATACACTTTAAGCGAATCAGGTAAGTCCCCTGCGGGGAAACCAAAAGGAAAAAATGATGAATAAAGCCGAATGGCAGTGTATTAAAATTAGGTGGATGTAATTGAAGAAAAAATATGATATCATGTGAGTAACAAACCGGGAGTTGCAAAAGAGAATAATGAGCATTACTTAACTGATGAGGAACAGCACAAAATCATAATTAAGGATTATGATATGTTGTTTGAATACAGAGAATAGCAAAAAACGGAGGAAAAATCATGAAAAAACGCACTCTTACTGTACTAGTTGTTGTGTTAGTATGCACATTCTTGACGGCGTGTAGTAAAGAAATAGACACTGTGACGGAATCTGTAAACGAAAAGGAAAGTAGTGTAATAAAGAACCCTACAGTTTTAGAAGATACAATAGAAATTGTTTTTCCAGAACAGTTTGAAGGATTGTCTGGGTATGATGAAGAAGCACTAGTTGACTATCTTAAAGAAAACAGTGACGGAAATTATCAGAAAATCGAATGTATTGACGGACAAGTTAATATGGTTGCTACTCAGGAAGAAATTGAGTATTGGAAAGGATATGTTGAAAAACATATAGATGATCAAAAGGCAGTATTAACAGGTATCAATCAGAAGTATGATATGTGTTGTAGTGATTCATATAACACTATTAATATGTACTATGATCAAGAGCTTTCATTTAAAAAAGCTTTTTCATGCGTTGGAAAAACAGCTATATATTGTGCCATGTATCAGATATTAGATGGCAATCCTGATTATTCAATTTATCTAAATATTTATAATGTCGATACAGGGAAATTAGTAGTTGGCGGAAATCTAATGAATGAAGAAGTTTCATATACAGATGAGGACTGGGAAAAAACTTTCTAGAGAAAAGAAAAATTTTATGCTTTGTAATAAGATGGATTTCTATTAGAATGACAATCTGGTATGATATATTACTCTGACAGGCTATAACTTCCAGTTTACAGAATCAAGAAAATTGAAATTTGAGGAGGAGATTGTTGTATAGATATAATAATTCCACTACTTATAGTATCGGTTCTTATCGGAATTCCAACATGGTTAATGGTTCGAACTATGAACAAAGCCGATAAAAACACGATTGTTTACTCACCGGAAGACGTGACTAAAAAACTTCGCAAAGGATTCTATTTGTCATTTTGGGGAATAGATTTATTGTTTGGAGCGATTCCTTTGTTTGTTCTTATACTTTGCGATTTTCCTAGAGTCTTTCAATTTATCGTTCCGGCTGCAGCATTTGTCGTTGGATTTATCATGTTTTTTATTGGAAGAATTCAGGTCGGGATAATGACCAGATACATTAATTTTTGCAACAGAGAGCGAACAGAATTTGAGGAATGGGGTTTGCAAGCTATGCTGGGCATCGAGGAAGTGGCCATGAGAAGAAATGGAATAAATTCCATAACAAAAGTAATTCCTGGTGTTACAGATGATATGCTTTCAGACATGAATAGTACAGGTATCATCAGTGGTTATATGGAAGTCGGAAGAGTTTACACCGGAAAAAATATATTAAAAAATCACTGGCCAATAATTAGTATTATAGTGGCAATTCTAATCTCTATTGTAATTACTGTAACAAGATAATTTTTATAGGCAGAAAAAATTAGGAGAAGTGAGGAATATGCAGAAAAGAGACTTAATCCAAGCGAATGCTTCATTAGAAAATCTACGACAGAACTTGGACATGAAGGATTTTGCAAAAGAAATATTACTTGAGGAGAATTATAATAAATTTATAAGATCATACAAATTTACATTTTGGTTTCAATTAATCGGTGTATTAGCTGGATTTATAGTGCCATCAGTTGTTCTTCTTGTTATTTTTAAAGAATTTATTTACTGTGCTTTTGGTGCAACTATAGGAATTTTTTGGATGTGTGTATGGATGCTGCTAAGTATGGTAATTCCCCCGACAAGGATATATCGAAAATTTGCAAAGTGGTATAGGAAAAGCGATGTGTCTATACGCGACTTGGATGAGATATTTTATTGAAGGGGACAGAAAAATAGATGGAGATGAAAAAGGAATCTAATATATTGACTGAGGAAGAACCCAAATACATAATATCGCTAAAGAAGAGATATAGAATTCTTTATATCGTTATGTTTGTCTTATTTTTGGTGTGTACGATGTATTTTGGAGTGATATCGTTTTGTGCAGGTACAGATACGATGATTTTTGGCATTGGAATCACAGTTATTTTCTTTATATTTTTATTCTGTTCTTTGTATGGTTTAACAAGAAAATGTGAAAGATACAAAGGTAAAGTTGTGTATTCATTTTTCTTAACAAAAAGAGAATATAAATTGTCAGACATTGCATTCTCCAATGAAAAAATTGAAGAGTTTTATAAAGATTATGGAGATGGAAATGTAAGCAGTAGTTGGGATAAAGTCACGACTTTCTATAATAAACAAGGTGAAAAGCTCTTTAAATTTGGCTTAGCTTATGATAACGTTCAGTTATTAGTAAGAGATGCAAAAAATACACAGAGAAGTATTTCAAATCAGAAAAAGAAGAATTAGACAACTTCAAGTTGTAGAATTCAAAAATTTAATATGAAATGTGAGATAGAGCGTATGGAAATAATCTATACGTTCTATTTTTTTGCCTTTTTTGAAAAAGTGATTAAAAAACTATTGACATTTTGTTACTGGGATTATTACGAAAACAGTTTTGTTGAGTATATGTCATTTTTTAATATTAGCGACAATTCGGACCCTGACAGGAGGATATCATGCATCAACATATTTGAAATGTGAAATAGTGGGGTGTGTGACGTATATTACAATCGTGTTATGTTTAGAAAAAGTCACTCAAATTTTTTGTGTTTCAAATTGGTTAATTGTGTGTAGTTTAATAGGGATAATTACATTAATTAATTTTGGAGTTACCAATAAAAGAGCTGTTATTGATAAGGAACTAAAAAGATTGAAAAAAAAGTAATATTGAGAGAAATGATATGGATTGTGATTGTAGTACTGATTGGCGATAAGAAAGTAAAAGGAGGAATTCTCTTATCATTTTTTCGGTATTTTTATTTATGGTAATTGGGATAAAAAAGGATGAAAGAAGAGATTAAAAAGGTAGTATTGACAAAGACAGTTAAATTAATAGAGAAAGTGGCAGTTAAATCCAGTAAAGATCCATCAAAACTAGGGTTTTATGAAACGCCAATTCCAGAGATATTGAAAAATAGAAAACAGAATTCTTAGAAACAGGACGTTAAGGAGATAACGCCCTGCCTCTTAAATAGTATTTATTTTTTGTATTGAGCAAAGATATTAAATATTACCGATGATATTGCAGTCTCTAAAATTTGGGTAACGATCCATGCCAGTATCCATGAACATTGGTCCATTGCTAGGATCTTCTTCGCCCCAACGCTCTACGTACATCAAGTTTGGATGAGACTTACCGGAAGCGTTGCTGGAAGTAGCAACAAAATAGCTTTTCGGTACAGTTCCAAGGTATTTTCCAGTTTTGTCATAGTATTTTGCAGCATGTCTTGTCTGGAAGACAGCTTCAACAGTGCCATCACCGTCTACGTCAACATTGTACAAACCACACTCTGTTAGAGGTGTAAATGCTCCGGTACCGGTAGCTCCATCAATCTAACCATACATACCGTTGCAATAAATCCCCTGATAATCGGCTCCAGCGCTGTTTCCAGCCCAGGAATCTGTCCATGCAAAAATAGCATTTACTGGAAGCGTTCCGATAACATCAGATCCTCCGTTTGTTCGTGTGATTTTAAAGGCACAACCGCTTTTGTTTACAAATAAAGTTCCCATAATAAAATCTCCTTTTTAATTCATAAATGTAATAATTGATTATTCAATTATTAAAAAGAAATTATATGTGGGAATGTAAACTGAATTATAAAAAAATTAAAATGTTAAGTTGTAAATTCAGATACAATTCTGACTATATTAATTTTAGAAAAATATCTCGACATAATATATCAATTATGGTACAATCCTTTCAAGCATTATATTTCCAAGATCTTGAAGGTTTGTACCATTTCTAATTTCAA
>OGWV01002948.1_pt1 | contig 10183 bp, 7 predicted proteins | sample 1576081 | NCBI WGS metagenome assembly OGWV01 (sample SAMEA3541541, study PRJEB24748) | human gut metagenome | biome: human gut; feature: human-associated habitat; material: faeces | place: China | collected 2012 | reverse complement strand
ACCGCAAATTGGGGCGTGCAGATTGCAGGAATGATTTTTCAAACACGCTCTAGAGTTGTTAAATAAGCGAAAATAGAACAGCGAACTATCTACAGACATTTCATATCACAGCTCTTAAAATGCTTGATAGCATTTTAAAATTGCTCTGGACATGTTTGTTGGATAGTTCGCTGTTCTATTTCCTTCTGGAAAAGGATAAATAGTGACTACTAGTTACTTTTTTGAAAGCTTACTTGTTGATATAATAAATTATATTACATATGGTACTTGTATCAAATATTTCAGGATAATTAAGGACTTTTTTCTGAAAATATGCTATAGTAACATTATACATGTAGTACTTTTATGCAATATTTTAAGGAGGGATTGCTATGAAGAATACTATTTTTAAATCATTTAAATTTACTTTTTCATTGATGCTTACGGTTATGCTATGTCTATCTTTCTCTACTATTACTAATGCCGCATCTGTAAAAGATATTCCTGTCAAGAAAACAATATCTGCAGATATTACCGGGGATGGAAAAGCGGATAAAATTCTTATCACAACTACTATGGACGATGATTTCCGCGTAAAAAAACTTAAAGTTACGGTAAATAAGAAAACGGCTTTTAGTAAAAATTGTACTGACAGCGGAATTAATTATATCACCGCTAAATATGCCAAAATGACAAACAAAAATGAGTTTATTCAATTAATGGGTATTGGCGATAACGATTACATTGTATTTAACCAAATTTACAAATATAACAATACATCTAAAAAGCTGTATTCTGTAAGCAAACTAGACAATACCGCCTGTGAGATTGTATCTGCCAAGAAAAACCGTCTGACTCTTCATCACGGAGAACAGCCTGCTGAAACAGGATGGCTTACCTGGAAAATGTCTTATAAATTCCGTAATAATAAACTTGTTTTGACAAATGCTACTACTTCTACCGTAAAAAGCACAATCGGTTACAGCAGAAAAGACTCTTACAGTAAGTTATTCCGCAAAAATATTTTTGTAACAGCAAAAAAATTAAGGTTTTATAACGGAAAGAAACTTGCCTTTACTGTTCCAAAGGGTAAACAGGTTACTCTGAAAAAACTCACACTGTCCAAAGGTAATATTTACCTTCAGTTCCAGTATGGAAAGAAAACTGGCTGGATTAGCGTCAACAATAAAAATTACGACTTTGAATCACCGTACTTTAAAAAAGTAAACAGCAGATTGGCTGGATAGATTTTGAGTTGCCTCAGGAAGGATGCCCCCTCTGAGAATGAAATAATCCTTATTTGTGGCCTCGGAGCAAGTATTGGATACAAGCGAGTAGAGCAAGTATTCAACACGCCGCGACTAAAGTCACAAATAAGGATTTTTTCATTCTCAAAGAGCTGTGCTTTGGCAGTTGGAGCAAATCAAATCATCACAAAGCTCTGATAATCAAAATTCATACTTACGAAGTTCACAATTCTTAATTCCAAAGCCTGCGAATTCTTCGTTGCTCATATCCCGGACATAAGACTCGATTGCTCTTGAGATTCCATTATGCGCTACTAACAGATACACTTTGTCTTCTTTTTTTATATCATCAAGAAGATTATAGATTCTCTGGCAAAGCTGTAACATAGATTCACCGCCTTCATAACGGCACACAAAATCTTGTTTCGCTCTTTTGAATTCTTCACCATTTCTTGGAGTTGATTCATATTTTCCAAAATTCTGTTCTTTTAATCGAAGTTCTTCTCTCGCCGGAATTCCCGTTACTTCTGAAATATGTTTTGCTGTATCGGCAGCACGCATTAAAGGAGAATATAAAATCTCATCAATCTTAATTCCTTCTTTTAAAATTCTCTCACCTAGTTCCGCCGCCTGCTGATGCCCTAAATCTGTCAGTGCGATGTCTGTTGCACCACAAATTTTATTCTCCACATTCCATACGGTCTGTCCGTGTCTTGTAAAATAAAAATATTTTGCCATAATGCCTCCTGTAAGATGTTCTTTTTACATTATACTCCTGGCGAAATAACATGACAATAATGATTTGTGGGTTCTGTTTATGGTCAGCTCAGGAAATCAGTTAGAACATTGAAGAAAAAATGGGATTAAGATTGTTATTTTTTTCTAAAAATCAATTTTATCAGCCTGTTTCTTGCATAAATATGCTCCTTTATCCCAATTTTTCTTTCAATTCGCACAACTTTTCTGTGCCAACATGCGGACATTTTTATTTTTCTTTGTCTATATTGTAGCTATATAAATTTATTTTGAATATTTTTTCATTTTCTTTCATCTTTTTTATTAATTTGCCTAAAACTATTGCTATTTTTTATACAAATGCAGGCTATATCATGTTGTGTTTCATTTTTATTTTTTTATTTGTCAAAAATCAGATAATTTTTTCTTTAAACAAATTCAACTGGAAATCCGCTATTTTAAAGGATATAAAGAGATTGTTTATTATTTATCAGATAATAAAGTTAAAAGATATTTGTTTAACATAGTTGTCAGAATATTAACAGATTTGTGTATTGATTTTAGTACAATTTTCTGTTATCATACAGTCATGCGATTCGTAAAATAAAGAAAATGAAATTGAAAAAGAATAAGAAGATAAAAAAGTAATTCGGATATCCAATTATAGACGAACAGAAGGGAGTATATATTATGGGATTTTTAAAAGGGAAAACAGCGATTATCACAGGTGGCGGTCGTGCCGTATTAAGTGACGGAAGTTGCGGTTCTATTGGATATGGTATTGCAACGGCTTACGCAAAAGAGGGGGCAAACCTCGTGATTACCGGACGAAATCTGCAGAAATTAGAAGATGCGAAAGAAGAGTTAGAAAGACTCTATGGCATTCAGGTACTTCCAGTGCAGGCAGATGTTAATGCAGGAACAGACAATGAAGCCGCTGTTGCAAATGTAGTAAAACAGGCTATTGACACTTTCGGACGAATTGATGTTTTAATTAATAATGCACAGGCTTCTGCTTCTGGTGTCAGTCTTGCGGACCACACAACAGAACAGTTCAATCTCGCATTATATTCTGGATTATATGCCGTATTCTATTACATGAAAGCATGCTATCCATATTTAAAAGAAACAAAGGGATCTGTTATTAATTTTGCTTCCGGCGCTGGCTTATTCGGAAATTACGGTCAATGTGCTTACGCCGCTGCCAAAGAAGGAATACGTGGACTTTCCCGTGTAGCCGCTACAGAATGGGGCGCAGACGGAATCAACGTTAACGTTGTTTGTCCCCTTGCCTGGACTGCTCAGCTTGAAAACTTTGAAAAAGCTTATCCTGAAGCATTCAAAGCAAATGTTAAGATGCCGCCAGCAGGTCATTATGGAGATGTAGAAAAAGAAATCGGTCGCGCCTGTGTACAGCTTGCTTCTCCAGATTTCAAATATATGAACGGAGAGACAATCACATTAGAAGGTGGAATGGGACAGAGACCATAAAGCACTATATATTATTTTCTCTTTCAAATAAAACTATCTCAACAAAAAAGCACCGAAAATCTATCGTTTAAGTAGATTTCCGATGCTTTTGCTGATATAATTTTCAAAATTTTATTAAGCTCCTTCGTACAAAATCTCACTTCTTGATTACTTTGATTTACTAAATATTCACGGAGTCCTCAGAGCCTTTATTTATGCGGTTTTAGAATCGAGGCGACGGGACTCGAACCCACGGCCTCTGCGTCCCGAACGCAGCGCTCTACCAAACTGAGCCACGCCTCGTTTTCACAACGAATATAATATCAAAATTCATAGATTATGTCAAGTTTTTGAGAGGGTAAGCAGAGATTAAGATTTCTTACCCTCTCTTATTTTATCGTTATATTGCTATTATGTTTCTTCGCGTTTTCAATTTTTTCGTTTTTTATTTTTATAAGAGATGAGAACGCTAAGTGCTAAGATGGCTGCTATACTTAAGAAACTATACATAAAAACCGGAGTATTATCTCCTGTTTTTGCTCCATTTCCTTTCGTGCCAGTTTCTCTATTTTTCTTTGGATTTTGATTCTTTATTTCCTTTTCTTTTAAATTAATTTTGTCATAATCACTCATCTTTGATGTCGTTGGTATCTTACTGCCATCTTTATTTTGTCCTGTAATGACCACTTCATTTTTCAGAAATTTTATAGATGGAATATCTTTCTTTACTTTTCCAATGTATATTAGTTCTACAGCATCCTCCGCTTCTATTTTTTTCAAACAGAGTTCTCGTTTTTTTGATGTTTCTATATGTAGTTCTTTTCCCTTTTTTGTTCGTATCACATCACCAGCTTTATTGGCAAACCCTTTCATTTGAACATATTTTTTCAACTCCGCTGATGGTTCTTCTGTTACTTTTACATGATTTGCCGTTCCATTACCCACATTAGTGACTGTAAGTATAAACTGAACTTCTTCTCCCTCTTTATAAGTTCCATACTTTTTCTTTCCTGTATAACGTCCATTTTCTAAAATAACATTTTTCGTTTTATCTGCTTTTTTGGCTGCTAAAATATCTGGAGTACCGATTCCTACTGTATCGTTATCCGTCATCTCTGGGGTATCTTCAACATAATTTTCTTCGTTTTCTCCATTCTCATTCACTGTTTTATACTGCGCTACAAGATGTACCATATTATTTAATCCAGTGTCTCTGTTCGCTCCTGATTGTATGATTCCCTTTAAATGAATAGCGACACTATCTCCACTTTTTAGATGATCTAATACAACAGAACGACTTTCTGACTGCTTTGTTATGGATTCTGAGTCTTTTCCTATGTCTTCATCTTTCTCTGCTGTCCTAACCTGAATGGTATCTCCCATCTTTGTTGTAACCTGCCCAGTTGTAATAGTAATAGAATCTGATTTTAATACAGATAATAGTTTCTTATCTAAAGTGTCATCCACAAGCAGGTTATATAAATCTGCAGTTCCTGCATTCGTTAGTGTGATTGTATAATCTACGGTATCCCCGTATTCATAAATACCTTCTTCTTTCTGACCTTCATATCTGCCTTTTACCAGTGTGACTCCCTGTGTTTTATCTGCTAATTTTGCAATCTTTGCAAGCGGGGTTCCTGGTATATTAATATAATCTTCGTCTTGCATTAATTCTGTGACTGGGATTTCTGCATATTGTTTACTTTCTTCTTTCAGTTCTTCCACGGTAAGCTTCTGAATAGCCTCGTAGGCTTCTTCTATTGCCTTTTTACTTTCTTTTGATAATGGTTCTAATTCTTTTTTCGGTACCTTTGTTCCTTCCTGATCATCCTTTTGGTCATCTTTTTTATCCTCTTCTTTCTCTGCCTCATCGTCTTTTGATGTTTCTTCTTTCTTTTCTGTACTAGCTTCTTCTTTTTCTGTTTCTTCCTGTTCTTTGCGTGCTTTTTCGTCTCCTTTTTTATACCTTGCTGTTAAGTTTACAATATTCTCAAGTGAAAAAAGATTTCCGACATCTATGCGTACTTTTCCTTTCAAATACACATCTACGGCATCTCCTGCTGCCAGGAAATCCATCCATAACTTCTGTGATTCTTCTAAGTTTGTGCGCACTTTGCGATTGTCTTTGGATGTGTAGACCTGCTCTATAAAAGAAACACTATCCTTTTCAAGAGCTTCTTCTAATTCCTTACTAAGAACATCCGTTAATCTTAAATCATATAAATTGGCACTTCCTGTATTGCTTACTGTAATTTTATAAGTTACTTCATTTCCATTCTCATAAACGCCGGAAATCTTAGCCCCTGCATCATATCTGCCTTCTTTTAAGACAACCCCAGTTGTTTTATCAGCTAGTTTTGCGGTTCTTCCTTCTGGTATTCCTGGCACTTCAATAATATCTTCATCGTCTTCTCCTGGAACTTCTTCGTCTTCATTTCCATTAAAGTACCATCCATTAACATATACTTTATTAGAAAGATCATATAAATTCGCTGTTCCAGGCAATAAATTAACACTATAATTTAACGTAATATAATCATCTGCAAAGAGGCGGTCTGTTCCAGAACCATCCTCTCCTGTATTACATAATATCACTGTATTTTTATCTATTACTTTGGCTGTAATCTTCTTTCCTTTTGCTGTAGTGAGAACATAAAAACTATCTTTATCCACAGTTGCATCATCAAAAACAAAACCTGCACTTTCCATATCGGATACGGCTTTAAGTTCATCGCTTAATGCATCTTTTACTGTAATCCTTTTTAAAGCTGCCTCCCCGGAATTCTTTACTACAATGGAGAACTTTACTTTTTCCTTTGCATTGTATATTCCAGGTATTTTAGACCCTGATGTTATCTCTCCATTTTCAATCTGAATTCCTGTTGTTCTATCGGCAATCTTTATTACCTTTTCCTCTGGAATTCCTGGAATATTGATATAATCCCAGTCTACGACCAGACTATTATTCTCTCCATCTACTAAGTCCTTTACTGGTACATCAACTAGATGTGGCTTATCCGCATCGTCTTCTTGTCCATTATCATCATACTGTGCCTGAACGCGAACTTCATTCTTAAGCTTCCACGCATCTTTCACAGCTTCTTTTAATTTTACTTTCACATGCATCTCAACGCTGTCAGCTATTGCAAGATGATGCAGGTTTAATACAAGATTAGATGATGTTGACATCTGAGCATATACTTTATCTCCGCTTTTCGTCACAAAATAGCCCGATTCAGGAAGTACAAATGCTGCGGTTTCCATATCTGCATATTTAGAGAGTGTCTGTCCATCAAATTCCCCCTTACAATCCATATCATCTGTCACTTTGATATTGTAAAGAGAAACATTTCCTGTATTTGTTACTCTTATTGTATAATCAACGAATTCTCCTGCCTTATAGCGTCCTGTCACCTTTTTCTCTATATAACGTCCTGTTTTTTCATCAAAAGCAACTGCTTTTTTCTCTTCATTGGTTGTTTTATCTGCAAGCTTAGAAACTGCAAGTGATGGATGCATCAAAAGATTGTTTACCTTAAGCTGATAACTAATCAATTCTTTACTACTGTCTAAACCATAATGCAGCTCTGCTTCATAAATCGTATCTCCTTTAATATGATTCCATGCTCCTTTAATTTCCTCTACGATATATTTACCAATATATAATGACTTATTGCTTTCTCCTTTTCCATCTTCTCCGGTTGTAATCTTATCTACTACCTCTCCCTTTGTAACAAGAGGTTTTGTATCAGAAGCTGGTGTTCCATCTTCCTTGACATCCCACGGTGCGTAAATGTCCTGCGCCGCAGTTACTGAAAAAACAGCACCACTCACTGGCTGCCCCTCATGACTTAGATGCTGATACTAAGAGAAGACTTGCTCAAGGTGAAAGAATCGTTGAAGTTTTAAAACAAGGCGAAAATGCACCTCTTGATGTTAGTGACCAAGTTATGATAATATTTGCTGTTACAAATGGATTTGTAGATGATATACCAGTTAGTGAATTATCTAGATTTGAATCTGAATTATTTAAATTCGTAGATGCAAATTATCCTGAATTAAGTGAAAAAATACTAGCAAATAAGGATTTCACAACTGATTTAACTACAGCAATAAATGAATTCAAAAAAACATTTGTTGTTGAAGCTTAAGAATCCTTTTTAAAAAGGAGGTAAACTAATTGGCAGGCGCTGGAATTAAAGAGATTAAAAACCGTATAGGCAGTGTTCAAAGTACAAAACAAGTTACAAAAGCTATGGAATTAGTTTCTTCATCAAAAATGAGAAAAGCTAAGGATAGAGCTTTAGCTAGTAGACCATACTTTAATACAATGTATGAAACGGTTAAAGATATAGCTTCTAACACAAGAGGTGTTAGAGACCCATTCTTAAAACAAAGAGAAGTAAAAAATAAATGTTATATCGTAATAGCTGGGGATAGAGGTCTAGCTGGAGGATATAACTCAAATATATTTAAACTTACAACTGCTCATATGGATGGAAAACAAGAAAAAGTTATGACAGTAGGTAAGAAGGCAACGGAATTTTTCCAAAAAAGAGGTTACGATATAGTAGCCGCTGAAGAAAGTGTTGAAAAATGTGATTATGATAGAACATTAGCACTTGCTAATACAGCAATGGATTTATACAAAAAAGGTGAGATAGATGAATTATACATCTGTTATACAGAGTTTATATCACCTCTAACTCAAACTCCTAAATTAATGAAGGTTTTACCATTAGCTTTCGATAAAGAAGAGGCAAAATCAAAAGAAAATTCAGGAAGTAGAGCTAGGGTTCAATATTTACCATCACCAGAAGCAGTTTTAAGCTACTTAATACCTAAGTACGTATCAGGTGTAGTTTATGACGGTGTAATAGAATCTTTTGCATCAGAACAATCAGCAAGAAGAAATGCTATGAAGTCAGCTTCAGACAATGCAGACGAAATGCTTTCTACTCTAGAATTAAGTTACAATAGAGCAAGACAAACTGCGGTTACTCAAGAAATAACAGAAATCGTAGGTGGAGTTGAGGCTCTAAAATAAGGAGGTTAGGAAATGGCCAACGTAGGTAAAATAGTATCAATCGTAGGGGTTGTACTAGATGTTAAATTTGAAAATGAGCAAAGCCTACCTAACTTATTAAACGCATTAGTTATAAAGTTAGGAGATCAAGAAATAGTTGCTGAAGTTGCACAACATATCGGTGATGATACAGTTAGATGTATAGCAATGAGTGCAACAGATGGGCTAGTTAGAGGTATGGAAGTTATCGATACAGGTAAACCAATAGCAGTTCCTGTAGGAGATAAAACTTTAGGAAGAATATTCAATGTTCTTGGTGAACCAGTTGATGGATTTGAAGCACCAAAAGATGCTCCAAGAGATCCAATACATAGACCGGCACCAGAATTTAATGAAATAGCAGGTAGTGCTGAAATACTTGAAACAGGTATAAAAGTAGTTGACTTATTAGCTCCTTACTTAAAAGGTGGTAAAATCGGTTTATTCGGTGGTGCCGGAGTTGGTAAAACAGTTCTTATACAAGAGCTTATAACAAATATAGCTTCTCAACACGGTGGATTATCAGTATTCGCTGGAGTTGGAGAAAGAACAAGAGAAGGTAATGACCTTTATGAAGAAATGACTGATTCTGGAGTTATCAAAAAGACTGCTCTAGTATTCGGACAAATGAATGAGCCACCTGGAGCAAGAATGAGAGTTGCATTAAGTGGTCTTACTATGGCTGAATACTTCAGAGATAAAGAAAACCAAGACGTGTTATTATTCATAGATAATATATTCCGTTTCACACAAGCAGGTTCAGAAGTTTCTGCACTTCTTGGACGTATGCCATCAGCAGTTGGTTACCAACCAACACTTGCTACTGAAATGGGTGCATTACAAGAAAGAATAACATCAACAAAACAAGGGTCAATCACATCAGTTCAAGCAGTATATGTACCTGCCGATGACTTAACTGACCCAGCACCAGCTACAACATTCACTCACTTAGATGCAAAAACAGTTCTTTCAAGATCTATAGCATCATTAGGTATATACCCAGCAGTTGATCCACTAGAATCAACTTCTAGAGTACTTGACCCTAATATAGTAGGTGAAGAACATTATGCTGTTGCCAGAGGAGTACAATCTATACTTCAAAGATATAAAGAATTACAAGATATAATCGCTATACTTGGTATGGATGAACTTGGTGACGAAGATAAATTAATAGTTGCTCGTGCTAGAAAAATACAAAGATTCTTATCTCAACCATTTACAGTTGGTGAACAATTTACAGGTATACCTGGTAAATACGTTCCAGTAAAAGAAACTATAAGAGGTTTCAAAGAAATATTAGAAGGTAAACATGATGATTTACCAGAATCTGCTTTCTTATTCGTAGGAACTATAGATGAAGCAGTTGAGAAAGGAAAGGAGAATTAGTCTATGGCAAACCAATTTGCATTAGAAATAGTAACTCCTGAAAATATCTTTTACAATGATCAAGTTGAAATGGTAATAATGAGAACAACAAAAGGCGATAGAGCTATTTTAAAAGATCATATACCATTTGTAGCAGGATTAGTTGAAGGACAATTAAGAGTAAAAAAAGATGGTAAATTTAAAGAAGGAAGAATTTCTGGAGGATTTATCACTGTTACAAAAGAAAAAACTACTATATTAACAGAAGCTGCATCCGTATATTTTAGTATCGGTCTTGGCGTTCTTTATACTCATCCAAACC
>OGWV01002940.1_pt1 | contig 10205 bp, 10 predicted proteins | sample 1576081 | NCBI WGS metagenome assembly OGWV01 (sample SAMEA3541541, study PRJEB24748) | human gut metagenome | biome: human gut; feature: human-associated habitat; material: faeces | place: China | collected 2012 | reverse complement strand
GGCGATTCTCCAACCGAGCTACTTTTAATTCACGCTCGGCTTTTTCAAGTTTTCTTCTTAACAGCTCGACTTCATCCAGTTCGTCTTCTGATTTATGATGACCTCGTTTATCGGATAAACCATCATAACCATTTTTGAAGTATTTCTGTACCCACTGATATACATTGGCATAGGGTACTTCAAATACTTTGGCTGTCAGTCTGTAATTCTTGTCATGTTCCAGGCAATAATCCACAATCTCTTTACGTTCTTCCTGCGTTGTATTTCGGCTCTTGGTCATATACACATCTCCCATCGTTTTATAATCCGTTTGTTCTATATGACCATTATACTTCTTTACCCAGTTAATGACGGTAGTATCGGAAGGAATATCGAATGCCGTTGCCACATCCAGATAAGAACCTTTTCCGTTCAAATAAGCTTGTACGACTTTTTCCTTAAATTCTTTCGTATAAGATTTGTTTCGAGATTCTTCATCAAAGGCAGAAGTTCCAAGATTCTTATAGTGTGCGAACCATTTACGAATGGTTCCGCGATCGACTCCCACTTCGTTGGCCAATGATTCGTAAGAACCCTCACCTCTTTCATACCTTTTCACTATTTCCATTTTTAACTCTTTTGAATACTTACTTTTTCTTCCCATATAAAAATACGATCCTCTCTGTATTCAGTACGTTTTAATTATTTGTACTGTCTACTTTTGAGAATCGTATCATAGGATAGGTGCTTTTTTTGTTGATGAAAAGAAAGTGCAACAACACTTCTTATAATCGGTGTCTTTTTTTGGGCGTTTAAAAAAATAGTAAACGTTTTCAAAAAAGTGTTGCATTCTATAAAAAGAACTGGTATATTAAGTGTGTACAAATGGTATGCAAATACGAACCAGTGCCCGAGGTTGTTGGCGTACCTAAGAGGAGGAAATTATGACTGTTAGTGAAAGAGTTGAATTAATTAAATTCGATGAACCAAAGTATTTGGAAGATGGTAAGGCTGTAGTTAGCCAACGTAAAGAGGCTGAAGATTTAGCAAAAGTTATTCATGATCAAGGTTATTCAAACATTTTCTTATTAGGTATTGGCGGTACTGAGTTTGAATTTGGCCACTATGAATATTTACTTTCAAGAATGTCAGATGTAGATATTTATTCAGTTAATGCGGCTGATGTGAACACAGTTCGTCCTAAGAAATTAAACAAAGATTCATTAGTAATCACTGCTAGTGCTTCTGGTGATACTGTTGAAATCGTTCAAGCTGCCAAATGGATGAAAGAAGAAGGAATCCGCGTTGTTGCATTTACAGGTCGTGATAGTAAATTAGGAAAAATGTTAGATTATGTAGTTCATGCTCCTGTTGTAACTGGATTCTGCGAACACTCATATGTATTACAAGCATATTTCATGTACAAATTAATGAACTTACGTGGAGATTTCGATGCTTATGATCGCTTCGCAGATCAATTATCTGAATATATTTTCGAAGACTTATTAGCAATTAAGAAAAAATTCGAACCAATCGGAATGAAGATGGCTTCTGAATTATATGATGCTGAATATACAATCTTTACAGGTTCTGGTGCACTTTGGGGAGAAACATTATTATTCTCTATGTGTATGTTAGAAGAAATGCAATGGATTCGTTGCCGTCCAGTAAATGCTGCACAATTCTTCCACGGAACATTAGAATTGATTGAAGACAAAGTTCCAGTATTTATCGTTAAGGGTGAAGATGAATTTAGAGCTCAAGACAACCGTGTTGAAGAATTCTGTAAAAAGATTAACTGCCAATATGTAGTATTCGATGCGAGTGAATATGCCGTTCGTTTAGACAATGAATTTAGAAAATTCATCGTTCCTATGATCACTACTGCTTGTATTACAGGAAGATTATCAAGACATTACGAAGCGTATACTAAACACAACTTACAATATCGTCGTTACTACAGACAATTTGAATATTAATAGTCAATGTACGATGTCAAACCACTCTGTAAATAAGGGTGGTTTTCTTTTATATGGGGGTTAAATATGAGATATAAAGGTATTATTTTTGATATGGATGGAGTTTTAGTGGATTCAGAACCAATCTATTTGCAGGAAGCCATTGGTTATATTTTGGATAATCTTAAAGAAGATGTGGTTTATTTGGAATTGAAAAGAGAAATGAATAAAATTGTGGGTGCTTCGGATGATAAAATGTTTGAAGCTATGTCTGAATATTTAAATCATAAATATTCGACAGAAGAAATTAAGGCGGGTATGTGGTCAAAAGAATTAGGGTTGGATTATCGTACGATTTTAAATCCGCATGTATTATATGTGTTACCGAAATTGAAGGCGAAGGGGTATAAGCTTGCGATTGCCTCAAGTTCTTCAATGGAAAATATTAAGAAGGTAACTCGACAGTGTGGTATTGCTTCATATTTTGATTGCATGGTTAGTGGAGTAGATTTTAAAGAGAGTAAGCCGAATCCAGCAATTTATTTGGAGACATTAAGAAGATTAAACTTGAAACCAGAAGAGGTAATAGCGATTGAAGACTCAACATATGGTATACAGGCTTGCATTGGTGCAAATATTCGTGTAATTGCCAAAGAAGATAATCGCTATGATTTCAATCAAGGCTTAGCGGATGAGATAGCAAGTGATATTTTGGATGCATATAACATTATTAAATATTGGAATTCAGAAGAAAATTAATTTTTTCATGTAAACGCTTGCGTTATATTTTGATTACTGGTATACTTTGATTGTACAAATGGTATGCATTTACATACCACTCGCAAGCGGGCATAATCGAGTGGTAAAAATCAAGTGTACACAATTGGAAAAGAGGATGTATTGATGAGAAGATTTATTTTGGCATCACATGCTTATATGTCTAAAGGAATCAAAACTTCACTTGAATTAATTCTTGGAAAACAAGACAACTTATCCGTATATTGTGCATATGCTGAGGGCGAACCTTTCTTTAAGCCTTTGGTGATTCAAGAAGTTGAAGATCATCCTGAAGATGAATTTGTAATTATGACAGATCTATTGGGTGGTAGCGTAAACAACGAATTGTTGGAGCTAACGACTAAGGAAAATGTTCATTTAGTAACAGGAACAAACTTAATTTTGGCAATGTCAATCTTATTGACTTGTCGTGAATGCGATGATGTTGCAGCAGCAATCCGTACATGCGTTGAAGATGCTAAAACAGGTATCGTATATTGTAATGATTCAGAAATCGACTCAGATTTAGATGAGTTGTAAAAATTGAGAGGAGAAGTACAATGATTAAATTACTTCGTATTGATCACCGTTTATTACATGGTCAAGTAGCTTTTAGTTGGAGTAAACAACTTGGTACAGATTGCATTTTGTTGGCTTGTGATACTTTGTTGAATGACAAATTGCGTATGTCAGCTATTAAAATGGCTAAACCTAGTGGCGTAAAGGTTGTAGCTAAAACAGTTGATGATGCGATTGCAGCAATCAAATCTGGTGTTACAGATAAGTACAAATTGTTTATCGTAGTTGAAAGTGTTGAAGATGCGGATCGACTTGCAAGAGCGTTAGATATTAAAGAGATCAACCTTGGTGGTACAAAACCAACAGATGATCGTCACGTAATTTCGACAGCGGTTTATGTAAGTGATAACGATGAAAAGATCTTAAAAGATTTAATGGATGATGGATTTGATGTATTTACACAGATGGTTCCATCAGACAAACGTGTTAATACAAAAGATTTATTAAAATAAAAAATTTTAGAGGAGAAGAATAAGATGTTAGTTAAGACTTTATTAATTTTCTTGATCACGTTCTTCGCGGTTTCAGAATTCTTGTTGGGTACATCATTAATTCAAAGACCGCTAGTTTTAGGACCATTGGTAGGTCTAGCGTTTGGTCAATTAGAATTAGGAATTGTTATAGGGGCAACCCTTGAGTTGGCGTTTATTGGTGCAGTTTCAATTGGTGCGTACATACCTCCTGATATGATTTCAGGAACAATCTTAGGAACAGCTTTAGCAATCGAAGCTGGAGCAGGTCCTGAGACAGCGTTGGCATTAGGTTTACCAATTTCTACAGTTATGTTGGCATTGAACTCAGTATTAAGTGCTCCAATTATGTTGGTTTTCACTCACTTGATGGATAAAGATATTGAAGAAGGTAATATTGGAAAATTCAAATTCCACTATTTCTTCGGTGGTTATGCTTCATTCTTACCTCGTTTAGTAGTAATTCCATGTGCATTCTATTTTGGAAGTGAAGCTGTAGTTGGATTATTAAGTCAAATTCCAGAATGGTTACAAACAGGTATTAATATTTCAGGTGGAATTATTCCTGCATTAGGTTTTGCGATGTTAGCACAGATGATCATGGACAAAAAGATTGCTCCATTCTTCTTCATTGGTTTCTTTGCAGTTCAATATTTAAGTTTAAATACAACAGCAATCGCAATCTTCGCATTGGCTTATGTAGTCTTGATGTTCTTTAAAGAAAAAGATCAAAAAGGAAAAGTTGCAGTTGTTGAGGGAGGAGATGGCTTAGATGAGTTCTAATTACGAATACAAAGGCGTTATTACTAAAAGAGATTTAAGAAAAGTATTCTTACACGCCATTACAATGGAACATACGTGGAACTATGAACGTATGATGAATGATGGATATCTATATTCAATGCTTCCAGCATTACAAAAAATCTATACAAATCCAGAAGATCTTAAAGAAGCATGTAAACGTCACTTAGAGTTCTTCAATACAACTCCACAATGTATTACATTGCCATTGGGTATTACAGTTGCGATGGAAGAACAACGTGCAAATGACATGGAAAACTTTGACACAACTTCTATTTCAAGTGTTAAGACAGCTATCATGGGTCCATTAGCTGGTATTGGTGATAGTTTTATTTGGGGAACATTAAGAATTTTAGCTACTGGTGTAGGTACTTCATTAGCATTACAAGGAAGTATCTTAGGACCAATCTTATTCTTATTGGTTTTCAACGTACCTAGCTTCATCTTACGTTACGTATTGGTATATGCAGGTTACAAATTTGGTTCAGACTTCATTACTTCTGCAGAAGAATCTGGTGTAATGGATTTAATTAGTAAAGCAGCAAGTATCTTAGGTTTAACAGTTGCAGGTGCTATGACTGCAGAAATGGTTTATATGACAGTTCCAATTGCGATTGGTAGTGGTGAATCAGCTACAACAGTTCAGGCTATTATTGATGGAATCATCCCTGGATTATTACCATTATTATTAACTGGATTCGTATATATGTTGTTAAATAAGAAAGTTAAACCACTAGTAATTATGTTTGCGATGATGGCACTTTGTATTGTCTGTGCATTCTTCGGTATTTTGGCATAATTAACATAATATATATAGGGTTGAAAAGACTTTTTTCAACCCTTTAATTTCTGATGAGGATAAATAAATGAAAAATTTTAAAAATCGATTATGCGGAATGAACAGTCATTATAGATTTTATTCTTTTGAACGTTTTTTTCAGGAAATGAATCGTTTAGGTATTAAAAATGTAGAGATTTGGACGGGTCCTATGCATTTCTATGTGGACTACAATAAAAATCAGAGTGTAGAACAGCTTAAGGAATACGCAAAAAAATATGATGTAAAAATCATTGGTATTTGTCCAGAACAAACAAATCCAAAGCCAAACAATGTGGCAAGTCCATCACGTCAAGAAGATGTATATGCATATTATTGTCGAATGGTGGATATCGCAAAAGAAGTCAATGCCCAACATATATTAATCACAACAGGCTGGGCTTATTATGATGAGTCAAAAGAAGATGCATGGAATCGTTCGGTTGAAATGATGCGTAAGGTTTGTGATTATGCAAAGGCAAATGATATTTTGGTGGCAATCGAAGCTTTACAACCAGATGAATCTGTTCTTGTGAATAGTGTAGAACAATTAAAGGCATATTTGGATGCGGTAAATCATCCACAGTTAAAGGTATGTATTGATTTTGGTGCAATGGCACGAGTCAATAATACAATTCAAGATTATTTTGATGCATTTGGAAAAGATGTGATCCATACACACTTTGTGGATGGAAAGCCAACAGGTCATTTGGCATGGTCGGATGGAACAAGAGATTTAAAACAAGATCTTCTTGATTTAGAGGCCAATGGATACCATGGATATCTGTCACTGGAAACAGCGACTTCTAGATATTATGAAAAGCCTTGGACAGCTGAAGAAAAGACGATAAGTGCTTTTGACAAGTTGGAATTGAATAAATGATAACAGGGATTTAAATAAAAAATGATATAATATATTGAGTGTGTGAGGAGGTTTTTATGAAGGCTATTACTAGAGATATTTATATAGCGGATGAGATTCGTTATAAGATCGAGATAGGTGAATTTAAACCTCATGACAAATTACCTAGCGAAAGACAGTTTTGTGAAATATTTAATTGTCAGCGTGCAACTGTGCGCTTGGCCTTAGAGAGTTTGCTCGATGAGGGTTGGATTTATTGTGTTGAAAGATCGGGTTATTATGTATCGCAACCACGCATTATGGAAACGTTAAATGTCGTTTCAAGCATGAGTGGGCGTATTGAAAATATGGGCAAAGAGATGCATCGTAAAGTGGTTTTTCTAAGAGTACTTGAAAGTAATAAAAAATTAATTAAGAAAATGGGTGTTGCGTTAGGAACAAAATTAATTGAATTTGAAAGAGTTCGCTATTTGGATGAAGAGGCTATTTCTTTGGAAACAGCTTATTTTGAAGCGGAACAATTTCCGGGATTATTAGATAAAGACTTAGAGAATAATTCATTGTTTTCAATCTTAGAAAAATATTATGATGTAAAATTTACGCATGGGGAGCAGGAAATTCTTATAGTTAACGCAAATCCAACTGAAAGTAAATATTTGGGTGTGGAAGAAAACAGTCCGTTGGTTTTGCGAAGAGGAATTTTGTATACAGAAGATAATCAATATAAAAGTTATCATGAATCTGTGATGCGAATGAATCGCTTTATTTATGCGGATGAGGAGAATTGATTATGGATTTACGTATACCTTTATATTTACAATTAAAAAATACATTATTAAATCGTATTGATAATGGAGAATTATTGCCAGGTGAGCGTTTGGAGTCCGAAAGAGATTTGGCTGAAAAATATGGTGTGAACAGACAAACTGTGCGTTCTGCACTGAATGTGTTGATTGAGGATGGCGTGTTAATCAAGGTTCCTTATAAAGGAACGTTTGTCGCAAAACAAATTGTAAAACCGGCTTGGGGAAACTATGATGCGGTAGATGATCATCGTGGTTTTTCAAGTTTTTTAAAGGCACAGGGTTTTACGATTGATAGTAAGGTCATTGTTGCGGAAAAAATCGAACCGACAACTTCGATTCGTGCACATTTGAAATTAGAAGAAGGAGAAGATGTTTATTGTTTAGAGCGTGTTCGTTATTATAATGATAAACCTTTTTCTGTGGAAATTGCCTATATGCCGTACAAGTATGTAGAGGGCATTGAAGACTATGATTTTTCAAAAGTGTCATTATATGATTTTATGGCAACGAAAGATCATGATCCTTGTGATTTCCATCGTTCATTAATCGTACAATTTCCAGATGATCGAATCTCAAAACTTTTGGGAAATCTTGTAGAACCTGTATTTCGATTTCAATATATTGGCTTTGATAAAAAGAAAAATGTCGTGGAATATACACATAGTTATATTCGAAGTGACAAATCCACGTATCGTTTTAGAATATAATTTCACGAAGGAAAGAAAATGGAACAATTAGAAACAATGGAATATTATGTCTTGCAGACGCAGGACATCTTAAATTCAGTATATAAAAATAAAAAGCAGACGGATAAATTGGCTCAGGTTTATATGGATGGAAACTATAAAAATATTAAGATCATAGCTTCTGGTTCGAGTGGAAATGGGTCTTGGTGTGCTAAATATATTATGGAAAAATATTTAGGTGTAGATGTCACTGTAATAAATCCATATACATTCGCATACTATCCAGTATTATGTGAAGATGACTTTGTGTTTGTCGTTTCACAGAGTGGATATAGTAAAAACGCATTAGATGCGTTGGATATATTAAAAAAATTAGATCGTAAAACAATCGCATTAACAGGGGATTTAAATAGTGATATTAAAGATCATGCGGAAGTTGTGATTGATTATGTAGACGAAGAAAAAGAAGGGTATGTTACTAAGGGAGTAACAACACTAGCCTTATTCTTAATAAAACTTGCGTTTGCGATTCTAGAAAAGCAAGGTAAAGAAGTCGATACAAAATGGTTGGATGACTATTGTGAAAGCTATGCTTCGATTCAAAAGGAAAACTTTATTCGTGAAGAAGCTTTCTTAGAAAAGTTCAGAAAGAACTTGTTGTCTATGGAAAATATGTATGCGGCTGGTTGCGGCCCTGCTGAAGGTGTAGCGAAAGAGGCAGCACTAAAGATTGGAGAAACGGTAAAGGTTGTTTCTTGTGGATATGAATTAGAAGAATATATTCATGGACCAAATTTACAATTGTCTCCAAAACATAATGTATTTATTATTGATGCACAAGATGAAACGTCAGATCGTTCTTATCAGATTTATAGAGCTTCTAAAACCGTTTCGGATCGCGTGTATTACATCACAAATAAAGAATATGAGGATGATCATGTACTAACATTACTAAATCCTTGTGCAGATACTGTATCTTTAACGTATCTTCAAGTATTCCAATTATTTGCATACAGAATTAGTAAAGAGTTAAGATCTATTCCTAAACATCCATTATTTGAGGAATTTAAAAAGATCGTGAATTCGAAAACAATCACATACGAAGATTAGTATAGTAGCCTTTCGACTTATCGGAAGGCTTTTGTCTTATGCACAAGACAAAAATATATGAATATTGTCTTGTAGATAAGACAAAAAAGTATTAATATTGTCTTGTAAGTAAGACAATATCTACATATGATACCTGTCTTTAGAGGTTTGCATTAAAAAATGGTGAGAAAATATTAATGAGCTACAATTTGATCAGCTTGTGTCAAGTAGACACACAAAATAATTAAAACATTTTTGTCCATCAGGCATTATCATGTCTGATGGATTTTTTATATTTCTGCCTGCTGGCTTTTGTAATGTTCTTGTTTATATTTCATGATCCGTTTGTTTTCGGGGATCTTATATTCTGCCGGTGTCTCTGCCTTCAGTGCTTCACTTCTTACTTCGTAAGGTGTCCTGACCCCGAATCGTCTCTGATATCTTTCATATGTATAATAATGAAACCATTCCTCCAGGGCATGGATTAGCTCTTCCTTGGTTCGATAATGCTTTCCATAATACATCTCACATTTTAGGATTCCCCAGAATCCTTCCATAGGACCATTATCGATACAACAGCCGATTCGAGACATACTTTGTATCATTCCATGTTCTCGCAATTTGTTCTGGAATGATGGACTTGTATATTGAAATCCCGCATCTGAATGAAATACTGGATGTGCTTCCGGGTATGCTTCTACAGCCTTTTCAAAGGTATTATGCACAAGGACATTATTATTGGAATCTCCATATTTCTTACTGACAGGAAACCTGTCATACAGATCCAGAATCACGCTTAGATACAGCTTATGTTCAAATCTGTCTCCATACTTGAATTCCGTGACATCCGTTACCCATTTCTCATTTGGTATTGCCGCATTGAAATCTCTGTTCAGTACATTTGGTGCAACCTTTGCGTCTTTTGCCCGTACTGTACAGTTGTGCCTTTTCTGACGGATCCGACTCTTTAAGCCCAGGTACCGCATTACTTTGTAGACCTGATATTCTGTATATGCTGTGCCTTTGTCATGATTGATATAATCCTTCATCATCCGATATCCCAATTTATGATCATAGGTTTCATGATAGGCTCGTACGGTTTCAATTAATAGATTCCATCTTTTGTCAAACTGAGATCGTTCATGATGAAGCCATTTATAATAATTGGCACGTTTTACACCCAGACACTGGCACATCTGGCTTATATTTGGTTTCTCTTCATTTTTCTTTATTTCTTCAGCGGTTTCTTTGATGGCCTGATATTTTGCCTCAAATCGGCTCTCTCGCCATATCGCCTCCTTTCGATCTCGTCCACTTTTTTTAACAGGCGATTCTCCAACCGAGCTACTTTTAATTCACGCTCGGCTTTTTCAAGTTTTCT
>OGWV01002937.1_pt1 | contig 10210 bp, 10 predicted proteins | sample 1576081 | NCBI WGS metagenome assembly OGWV01 (sample SAMEA3541541, study PRJEB24748) | human gut metagenome | biome: human gut; feature: human-associated habitat; material: faeces | place: China | collected 2012 | reverse complement strand
TATGAAGCCGGTATGATGGATTATAATAAGAAATATAATGAATCAAGGCGTTTGGCTATGAAGAATATCAATAATGCGATGGCTTGTTCGGATGATTATCTGATGGTGGCACGCAGCATTATGAAACTATCCAATAGCAAGGAAAGCAATGCTGAATGTCTGGAGTATCTGAATAAGGCGGATGAGACGTCTAAGATAACCAATGTGAATATTTGCAAGATGAAGATATTATTGTTGCTCAGGGAAAACAAACAGGCGGATGCCGTTCATTTATTGCATGAATACCAGGACATGTTGAACGCAATGTATCAGCAACCCCATACTCAGGAAGATGCACAATGGATTGCCGGTGAGCACACTTGGGCAGAGAAACTGCTGAACACCATTAGGAACAGCGATAACAATAGCAGGATATCGTTTATCTTTACTATAGTTTTTTGGTGTATAGATATTAGAAGCAATTTTTATGCCATTTAATTGATAAGTAATTGGATGTATTTGAACTTCATTTTCTTTATTTTCAGTTATAGCATTTTCATAAACCAATCCAAAAGGATTAGAAGAAAAGGGAAAAGCTTCCCTTTTATCTAATTGAATCATTAATGACCTCCAAATACTTTAAATTCCATTGTATTTAATTTATCATCAATTGTTTTAACTTCTTCTTGACTTAATTCAACATTACCTGCTTCAAAGTTAGATTGAAGTCTATCAAGTTTTCTTGATCCTGGAATTGGAATAATGAAATCATATTTATTAATCATCCAAGCAAGTGACATTTGTGCATTTGTAGCATGATGTTTTTCACCAATTTTAGATACGACTTCTAATAATTCATTTGTCTTTTTAATTCCTTCTTCGCTATATTGTGGCATATCAGGTCTAAAGTCTTGTTCCCCACTACCGAAATCTTTTTTTGATTGATAAGCTCCTGTAAGTGCTCCATTAGCTAAAGGAGAGAAAGCAACATAAGTAATACCTAATTCTTTACATACAGGCATTAAGTTTTCATGCCATCTTGCCATCATTGAATATCTATTTTCAATAACAGTTACTGGACATATAGCATGTGCTCTTCTTAAGTATTCTTCATTTACTTCTGAAATACCCCATGCTTTAATCTTTCCTTCTTCCATTAATTCTTTCATCACACCAGCAACAACTTCTGGTTCTACTTTAGGATCAATACGATGTTGATAATAAATGTCAACATAATCTGTTTGTAATTTCTTTAATGATTCTTCTAAGGATTTTCTAATTGTTTCTGGTGAACTATCAAATTCAAGGTGATCACCCATATGTTTAACACCAAATTTAGTACATAAGATAATATCTTTTCTAAATGGTTTAACAGCTTCACCAACAACTTCTTCGTTATAAGCTGTACTTCCATCAGGATTAACTCCTGTATAACATTCAGCTGTATCATAGAAATCATATCCCATGTCATGTGCTTTTCTTAAAATTTCTACTGCTTCTTCTTTAGGCGTTGGAAGTCCACTGGCATGAGTTAATCCCATACATCCTAGTCCAATCGCATTAACATACATATCTGTTTTTCCAAGTCTTACTCTTTTCATCTTTCTACTTTCCTTCCTCATAATCACATGAAGCTGATACTTCAGCCCATTTATCTAATTCTGCAATTTTTGCTTCTAAAGTTGATTTAACTGCTGTTACGGCTGCTTTACCTAAAGTTAAAATTTCTGGTAAATCATCATTATGCACAACATCTACAATGACTTTACCAGCTTTATCTGGATCACCTGCTTGTTGATGTTTGTTTTCAAAGTTACCTGGTCTTGATTTACCCACGACTGCTTCATAATCACCAATTTGAGCTTTTGTTCCTTGTAAAGATTCACCATCATAGAATCTTGTTCTAAAAGCTCCTGGTTGAACAACCATTGCTTTAATTCCTAATGGAGCAAGTTCTTTCATTAAACCATTTGTAAGTAATTCTAAGGCTGCTTTACTTGAAGCATAATATCCTGAACCTACAGCGGATCTTGCTGCTGCAATCGAAGTCACATTTAAAATATAGCCTGATTTTTGTTCTCTCATTTTAGGAAGAACGGCTTTAATTAATTCAATTGGTCCAAATAAATTAGTTTGATATAAAGTTTGAACTGCTTCGATTTCTCCTTCTTCTACAGCACTACGATAACCATATCCTGCATTATTAACAAGAACATCAATTGTTCCAAATTTATCGTATGCTTCTTTTACAGCGTTTTTAATACTATCTTGACTACATACATCTAAAGAAACAGCTAAAGCCGTTTCTGGATAAGCTTCTACAATATCCATCACTTTATCTTTATTTCTTGCCGTAACAATTGCTTGATCCCCACTTTCTAAAACAGCTTTCGCAATTCCTTTTCCAATACCACTTGAACATCCTGTAATTAACCATGTTTTCATTTTTTAGTTTCTCCTTTTTACACACATATTTTATTTTTTTATTACTTAAAAGTACAATACCAATAAAGAAATGTGCTATAATTTAAACGCATAGTAGGAGGTCATTATATGATAGAACTTAATCAACTTGAACAACTTATTTATATTGCTGAGAATAAAACAATTTCTAAAGCTGCCAAAGAATTATTACTTTCACAACCAGCCCTTTCACGTTCTATGCAAAGATTAGAAAGTGATTTAGGAGTAGAACTCTTTGATCATTATAAAAATAAAATTGTTCTTAATAAAAATGGTGAATTAGCTGTTAAGCATGCTCAAAAAATCATTAAAAGTATTCAAACAATGATAAATGATGTACAAGATTATGATCAATCATTTCATCGTATTTCTATTGCAACTTGTTCTCCTGCACCCATGTGGGATATTGAACCTTTAATTAAAGAACTTTATCCACAAATAACAATTCAAACAGCCGTTATTAACAAAAAAGATTTACTTACAAAATTAAAAGAAAAAGAGTATCACCTTGTGATTACTCCTGAATATATTGATGATTCTCAATATTTTTGTATTCCTTATGTTGAAGAAGATCTTTTATTATCATTACCATTAAATCATCCTCTTGCAAGTAAAAAAGAAATTAAATTTCATGATTTAGATGGTCAAACCATGCTTCTTTATTCAAATATTGGTTTTTGGCATGATTTACATATGCAAAAAACCCCAAAAACTAAATATCTCTTACAAGAAGAACGCCTTACTTTTAATGAAATTGTCAAAGCATCAACACTTCCTTCTTATACTTCTAATCTTTCTATTAAAAGAGAGGGTAAGATGTCTGATCGTGTAATTCTTCCCATTAATGAAGAAGAAGCCCATGTCACTTATTATGTTGTGATGCTTAAAAAAAATAAGAAAAAATATAAAGATCTCATTGATAAAATTGATCATTATTATGATTATTAAAAAAGAGCAGTGTATTTTTATTTCTTACACTGTTCTTTGCTTTCTATAATAACATCTAACAAATCATTTATATGATTAATTTGTTCATTTGTAATTACTTTTGTTTCAATAGGTTTCAATAATTTACTTATATTTTTAAAATTATATCTAATTTGCGGCATAAGTAAAACTAAGTCATAATTACCTATTACTTTACTACAATCTTCTGTATGAAATGCTTCAACTTCTATGTTCAACTGCTTTTTTTCAATTTCTTCTTGCAAAACATGACAGATATTTTTTGCTGAAATTGAAAACGAACAAATTATCGCAACTCTATACATCTTTTTCTAAAATATATAATGCATCTCTATTAAAATATGTCATTTTAATAATGCTTGTCTTTCCATTAATTGTTTGAAGTGGTGAAACATATCTTCTTGTTAAATCAATTGCAATTGCTTTATAGTTTGATAAATCTAAATTTAATTCAATGTCAATATTGTGTGGAACATATAACACAATTTTATCATCTTTTCTAGCAATTCTAATTTCTGGATTTTCTTTTACAAGTAGTTCTTGTATAGCTTTTAACCCATATAAATCATAAGTTTCAAATATATATTTTATATAACCATAATCCCAAGCACCATCAAAGCATAAAGCTTGTTGCCAACATTTAGGAGTCGCAAATCCTTCTCCCAACGAAGCTTCAAATCCTTTATTTGTAGTATGCCAACTATAGATTCCTGCCGCTCCATAAGTAATTCCAGCACTGGCTCCAGAAAGTAAAGACATCCATGCAGCTCTAATGATATCTTCTTTACTCCATCTTCCATACATTTGTCTGGAATATCCCATATCTTCATAACATGGTTCACTATTTATTACTGGTTTACCTTTATATTTATCTGCCATTTCTTCTGCAAGTAAGTAAGGCATTCCTAAGTTTTGAGCATTATGGCCACTTTGGTAAAAACATAAATCCAAATATGAATAAAGATTATCTGGTATATATGTATATCTTCCTTTTATGTGTGTTGTATATAAACAATTAGGTGCTAATTCTTTTATTTGTTTAGCACATTTAACATAATATTCAATACATTGTTCTGTATTAAAATCAGTATCTCCACTAATAATATAAAGTGGTTCATACTTTGTAAATGTTTCATGAATAATATTTATATAATTGTCAATACAATCTATTGGCATAATACCTTTTGAATAAAATTGACTTGCCCATGTATCAGGAACAAAATTACACCACATTATAACAAGCGCTAATTCAAAGCCTTTTTCTTTAGCACGTGCGCACATTTTATCTGCATGCTCAAAATAAGATAAATTTAATTTTTTATAATTATATTTTCCATCAATAACTTCAAAAGGTTCATAACATAAATCTGTGGCGGATGCGTCCCATTGAGGGAGGATGTTGATTTGTAATGTGTTAAAACCTTGTGATTTACGATAATCTAAATAATAATCCCAATCATTATCTTTAATATTTGTAAATGCAGACCAGCATGTATCTGCTAGGTAAAAAAATGGTTTCCCATTTTTCATTAGAATATTGTTTTCTATTGTAAGTGACATAATTTTCCTCCTATTTATTTTCTGTTGTAAATGCTATTCTACGGTAGCTTCTAAACTTTGTTCTTGTTCATATCTTTGTTTATCAGAAACTTTAAAGAATGGATACCAAATTAAACATCCAATGAAAATACATACAACTTGTAAAATTGCAGCTTGCCAACCCCCAGCAAGTAATGGTTTTAAGATAATTGGCATACACCATGGTACTTGTACACCTGTAAATCTTGGTACTAAACCTATGTACATACTGAAATAAGCAACTAATGTTTGTACAATTGGTGTTAGAATAAATGGTATTGCCATTAATGGGTTCATAATTAAAGGATAACCAAATACAACTGGTTCATTAATTGTGAATAACCCAGGAATAATACCTAATTTCCCCATTGTCTTATTTTGTTTTGATTTAGCAAATAATAAGATAACGATACATAATGATAAAGTACCTCCTGCACCACCAATTCCACTAAAAGTATCATAGAATGTATTACATAAAATATTTGGTAAAGCTTTACCAGCAGCATATGCTTCTAAGTTAGCTGTTGCCATAGGTAAATATACAGCAGTAATTACACCACTAATAACATTTGATCCATGAATTCCAAAGAACCATAAAAGCATTTGTACTAAAATTAAAACCACTAAAGACCATACACTTCCACCTAAAGAATTTAAAGGTGTCACAATAACTGTATAAACTAACTGTGTAAATGAACCATAAGGAGTAAATGAGAATATTGTAGCCACAGCAATGAAAATTAATCCTACTAAGATTGCTGGAATTAATGCTGTAAATGTATTAGCAATCATTGGTGGTACACCATCTGGCATTTTAATTTTTAATTTATCAACATTCATAAATGCACAATAGATTCTTGTAGCTATCAATGCAGCAATCATTGCACCGAATAAACCTTTAGCACCCATAAATTCCATCATCAATCCACTATCTTTTGTTAGTGGTGTAGTAATAAAAAATGCAAAAACTGAAATTAATCCTGCTGGAATTTGATCACATTTAAAACTTCCAGCTAAACGATATCCAATTAAGAATGCTGCATAAATTGATAAACAGCTTGTTGTTACTGTTGATGCAGCTAAGAAATAAGTTTTAACTCCTATTTTTTCAATAAATTGTAAATAAGGATCAAATGGGAATACCCCTAAAAGACATCCAATTGAACCAATAATCAAGATAGGTAATGTCCCCATCAATCCTTTAGAAATAGCATCTAGATAAACATTTGATGCAACCTTAGATGATAGTTCCAAAGCTTTATTAACATATTTGTTATCCATTTTATTTTTCCTTCCATCTCATACATATTCTAGTAGTGTTGCAACTCTCTACAACCAAAAGTATAATGAAAGTGGTTTCATCGGTCAATACTCAAACTAAATTTTTATTTAAGTTTTAACTAAATATTTTACTTATTTATTTAGTGCTATCACGTTCTATTATTTCAGTACTTACCATTATTTTTAATGTATTTTCATTATCAGAAAATTTCTCTATCAATCTTTTTACTGCAACTTTCCCTAGATATCTTTTATTTACTCTGACAGTTGTTAATGATGGTGTTGAATAACTTGCAAATGAAATATCATCAAATCCTGTTATTGGGACATTGACATTAAGCTCTTGCATAGCTCTTATAGCCCCCAATGCAATATAATCATTAACTGCAGCGAAGGCATCTGGCATCTCATCTTCTCCATTTATAAGTTCTACTAAGTAGTCCTTAAAATCTCTATAACTATCATCTATCGTTGGTTGAACAAAGGCTTCTAATTCTGGAACTACATTTAATCCATTATCCATCATAGCTTGTAAATAACCCATTTTTCTTTCTTTAAAGTTATTTATTTGATTAATAGAATTAATCAATCCAATTCTTTTATACCCTTTTTTAACTAAATAATTTGTTATTTCATACATCCCATCTCTATTATTAATAGATAAAAAATCACATTTTTGATTTGTATAAGCATTATCGATAATAATATATGGTATTCTAAAATTTTCAAATCTTTCAACATCTTCTAACTGCATTTCTGTTCCTAAAAGAATTAATCCGTCACTTTTTGAAACATCATCAAGTTGTTGTATTTCTCCTATCTGATCACTATCTATATATATAATATTTAATCTATAATCTTGTTTCGTTGCCTCATTTTCTAAACCTCTAATCAATTCAGAAAAAAAAGGTGTGTCACCAACAACTCGCTCTTTTTTACTATAAATAACAAGTGTCAAAATACCTGTCCTTTTTCCAGTTTTAAAATATCCTAATTTTTCTGCCACTTCTATAATATGATCTCTTTTTTCTTTACTAATAGATCCTTTTCTATTATTAAGTGCATTGCTTACTGTTCCAGGAGAAACTCCTGCTTCTTTTGCAATTGCAGCTACTGTTACTTTTTTCAATATAATCACCTCTTCTTTGATTATATCACAATAAACAAATAACTAAATATTTATTATCTTTATTTACCTTTAAAATAAAAAAAGATATGATATTTTTAAGATTTCACTTTTTAAAAATTATCATATCCATTATTTCCTAATCTAAATCTTCTCCATTTGATTCTATTACTTTTTTATACCAATAGAATGAATCTTTTCTTCTTCTTGATAAATCTCCAGTACCATCATCGTATTTATCAACATGGACAAATCCATAACGTTTTGCTGTTTCTCCTGTGGAAGCTGATACTAAGTCAACACATCCCCACATTGTATATCCCATTAAATCAACACCATCTTCATTCACTGCGGCATCCATGGCTTTAATATGATCTCTTAAGTAATTGATTCTATATGTGTCATGAATTGAACCATCTTCTTCGATTTTATCAAAAGCACCTAAACCATTTTCTACAACAAATAATGGCATTTGATAACGATCATAGAGTCTGTTTAATGCATTTCTAAGCCCTGTTGAATCAATTTGCCATCCCCAGTCAGATGCACTTAAATAAGGATTTTTTAAACCAAGCGATAAGTTTCCACCACCTGCTCCTTCATAATCTTCTGGATTATAAGCAGCTACTTGTGACATATAGTAAGAGAATGATAAGAAATCAACAGTACCTTCTTTAATAATTTCTAAATCTCCATCTTCAATTGGAAGTGTAATTCCTTCTCTTTCAAATTCTTTTAAACGATAAGATGGATAATATCCTCGACATTGTACATCTGTATAGAAAATATTATTATGTGTATTTTTCCATGCAGCTAATGTATCTTCTGGATTACATGTCATTGGATAAGTTAATGTATAAGCAAGCATACATCCGATTTTAAAATCAGGGTTGATCTGATGACCTAATTTAACAGCTTTAGCACTTGCGACAAATTGATAGTGTGCCATATTGATCATAGTTTGTTTATCTTTAGTAAGCACACCACCTTCCATCCATGGTGACATTTCTATACAATTGATTTCATTAAATGTAAGCCAATATTTAACTTTATTTTTATATCTATTAAAAACAACTTCACAATATCTTACATAACAATCAATTGTTCTTCGATCAGCCCATGAATTCCAGGCTTCAGTTAAAGCAAGCGGTGTTTCATAATGGGATAATGTAACTAATGGTTCAATCCCATATTTTAAACATTCATCAAAAACATCATCATAAAATTTTAATCCTTCTTCTAATGGTTGTTCACCTTCCATACCTCCATTAGCAAAGATTCGAGACCAGGCAATCGATAATCTAAAACATTTAAATCCCATTTCAGCCATTAAAGCAATATCTTCTTTATAACGATGATAAAAATCAGCGCATACTGTTAAATCAGATGTCCCTTCTGGTACTTTTTTGACATCTTGAACCGAAGGACCCTTTCCATGTGATAAGTTAGCTCCTTCTACTTGATAAGCAGATGTACTTGCTCCCCAAAGAAAGTCTTTAGGAAATGGTTTTAATTTTTTATGTAACATTCTTTCTTCCTCCTATCATTACCTTTATTATACTCTTAAAGCAAAAAAACATCCATATGGATGTTTAGTCAATCAATTCATCAGCCTTGTAATCTCTAAATTTATGATAAACAGGCCCGGCATAAGCAACCATTAATTCATCATAAACTTTACTTGATAATTTTTCTCCAACATAAAGCATTTCATATTTAACATCTTTTTCTACATATTTAAAGCCCATTTCTTGAAGTCCATTTCTTAAATAAAAGTTTTTACGATGAACACGTTGTTTGTAGTTATCATATTTTTCATCTACTTCTTCAATACATAACATAATGGTATGAGGATATCTTTTTTTTAAAAGTTGTAATACGACACTTCCATATCCATGTCCTCTTTGTTTTTCATCAATTGCAAGATAGAGAATATAAGATAAATTTTGATACGTAATAACATAAGTTAGACCTACCCATTGATGATGATCATAGATTGATAAAAATTCTCCTTTACCTTTATTGTGTTTTTCTATAAGAGCTTTCCATGGTGCTCTTTCATCTTCAGGAAAAGCACTGTAATAAAGTTGTCTTACTTGTTCAATATCATTTTCACTTATTTTCTTTAATTCCATATAATTCTCCTATTTATAGTATTTATCAAAATACGCTTTTAATGATTTTTTGATTGAAATATGATCCAATTTCATAGAGAAAACAAAACGTTCTTTTTCTTTAAATTCATTTCTTAACTCACCGATATGTTTTCTAAACGCTTCATATTGGACAATAATATCGTTTTCTTTCGCAAATTTTTGGATATTGTTTAAAATATTTAAAGAATATCCAACATCAATTAAAAAGACACCATAAAATAAACCTACAAAGAATGAAAACCAAAGATTTCCAGCAAGCCATTCAATTGAATGAATGATATTAGGATGAATTAAAAAATAATAAATCGCACTTAATAAATACCAAAAGAAAGTAAACTTAGGACAAATGATTCCTTGAATATTAAACTTTTCATCACTATAATCCCAAAGCTTTACATGCATTCCTTTGATAAAAATAAGTCCTGCAAAATATTCAATTAAAGTAACCGATAAAGCCATTAGTAAAAAAAGTACCGTCTTTCTTAAATACACTCCATGAATAAATGAAACATTAATATGTGCCAGTAAATAAACGACACATAAACTAAAACCATAAAGTGGTAAATAAGGTCCTACTAAAAAACCAGGATTGATCCATTTTCTTGAAGGATTTGCTTTGGAAAAAAAGCGACGGAAAATAAGTTCTAAAAGCCATCCAGCT
>OGWV01002936.1_pt1 | contig 10210 bp, 10 predicted proteins | sample 1576081 | NCBI WGS metagenome assembly OGWV01 (sample SAMEA3541541, study PRJEB24748) | human gut metagenome | biome: human gut; feature: human-associated habitat; material: faeces | place: China | collected 2012 | reverse complement strand
TAAAATTGCTACTTGGCAATCTTATTCATTTCCCCTATTTGATCGATCATATGCTCCATATAAGAAATAATCTCATCATCAAATAAAGGCAAACCTAATTTTTCATATAATTCTTTACTAAAATATAATCGCTGTTTCATTTCCTGTGGATCACTTGGAAAAATCACTGGTGCTAACCATAAATCCGAAAACAACATCATAAACTCAGAAGCGGTTTTTGTGTACTTGGGATCTAAATGAATGGAACCATCACGTATTCCTTCTTCAATCAATTCTTGAAACATTGGTGCTACCACTCTTTGATTTGTTTCTAAACAATCCACTAAAATTCTAGGATTTTTCAAAAGTGGCAAGCTCATCATATTTACATTTTTCACATCCTGATTACTAAATTGATATTTAATCACATGTTTTAATTTTTCCAAGCCCGTCATATTCTTTTCATTTCGTATCTTTTCAAAAGGATTATTTTCTAAAAACATGCGATCATTTATCGCATTCAATACCTCTTCTTTTGATTTAAAATGATGATAAAAAGCACCTCTTGTCAAACCACCCAACTGATCTACGATATCTAATATCGTCGTTTCTTCATACCCTTTTTCAAGAAATAATTTTAAAGAAACATCAAGAATTTTTTGAACAGTTGCTTCTGATCGTTTATATCCTGCCATAATACCTCCATATAAAAACATACACTGTGTACGTTTTTATATTAACATACATCGTGTATGTATTCAACCTTTATTTTTCATCAATTGAAATTTCTACAACTATACCATCCGGATCATTTACTCTGAAATATTTTGGTTTAGGGCCCTGATCAATGATATCTGTAGGTGTGTAGCCTGCTTTTTCTACTTTTTCTCTTAACATTTCAAGTGGTATTTGTGAAGTAAAACTCATAACCATGCCTTTCACGGAAACACTTTCTGTATCATCAAAATGGATCAACTCTAACATTGTTTCATCTTGCCCATTTGCCATAAATACGATTTTCCCATCACCTGGATGCATTTTTCTTATAACCTTTAAACCTACCAGTTTTTCATAAAACATTACTGATTTTTCAATATCTTTTACCATAATGGTAATATAATTTAGTTTCATATAATACCTCCTCGTATAAAATATATGATAGCTTAGTTTCTTAAAAACAACAATCTTTTTTACATATCCTTAACATATTATTACGATTCTGATAGCTTCATTGACATTCCTTTCCAATTATATAATAATGAATCTATAAAAAGGAGAATCTTATGAAGAAAAAATACATAGGTATCGTGATACTTGCACTTATCTTGTTAGGATTTATACTGTTTTTTTCTAGCCATAAGCCATCCGATATCCACTTACTTGATGATAATTCCATCGATATTTCTGATTCATTGAAACAAACGCTTCAAACGGATTTAAAAAAGAAAAGTGAAAGCTTACAGCCCATCATTCAGAAAGATGCCATGAATGGCACTCGTAAAAATATCAGTACACCTGCTCTATCAAAAGCAGGCGTGAAAGCTATTTATGAAAAGCTTTTGGATGAAAATAGTTGTGTTAATGATGAACAGGGATACTATGATTTACAAGGGCGTGATCATTTTTTATCTTTCTGGAAAGATTATCAGGCGAAAAAAGATACAAAACTTACACACTATACAATATCCTCAACTGGTGGTATTCGTCGAGATGATTTCATCTATCAGGATAATGTGTTGTATCTGATTTCCATATCCCTTTATTATGATAATGGAAAAGCAATCATATCAGATACCAATGGATGGAAGATAGAAAAAGCTGACTATGATACATATGGCTATTTTTCATATAAAAATAGCATAAAAATCTAGTTATCCGCATAAAAACTGGACTTATCACACTTTATCAAGGTCAAAACCACTCAATTTACTACTAATTTACTACTTATGAATGAGCTTTGATACGACGATTTATCCTTGAAAAGTGAAGATATAAAGATACTTCCAATAAAATTTGAATATTTAATAGGTAGACACTTCAAAAAATGAGGTGTCTATTTTTTTACCCGATTTTGAAAGGAAGTGAACTTATGAAAACAAAAAATCAAGAATCAAAAGGTCGTTCCCCACTCTTTAAGACCATCAAACATTCATTCAGCCAATAAAAAAGAAAGGATAGGTAAAAATATGGAACTTAAATTTGTGATTCCCAACATGGAAAAAACATTCGGCAATTTAGAATTTGCTGGCGAGGATAAAGTCGTTCAGCGAAGAATCAACGGACGGCTAACTGTCTTATCAAGAAGCTATAATCTCTATTCTGATGTTCAAAGAGCAGATGATATTGTGGTGGTGCTTCCTGCTGAAGCTGGCGAAAAACATTTCGGCTTTGAGGAACGTGTGAAGTTAGTCAATCCACGTATTACCGCAGAGGGCTACAAAATCGGCACTCGTGGTTTTACAAATTACCTTTTACATGCTGACGACATGATAAAAGAATAAAGAAAGAGAGGAAAAATGATGAGATTAGCAAATGGCATTGTATTAGATAAAGACACGACTTTTGGAGAATTGAAATTCTCTGCTCTACGTCGTGAAGTGAGAATCCAAAATGAAGACGGGTCGGTTTCAGATGAAATCAAGGAACGTACCTATGACTTAAAATCCAAAGGACAAGGACGCATGATTCAAGTAAGTATTCCTGCCAGCGTGCCTTTGAAAGAGTTTGATTATAACGCACGGGTGGAACTTATCAATCCCATTGCGGACACCGTTGCTACTGCCACCTATCAAGGAGCAGATGTTGACTGGTATATCAAGGCAGACGATATTGTGCTGACAAAGGATTCTAGTTCATTCAAAGCTCAACCACAAGCAAAGAAAGAACCGACACAAGACAAATAGTCGCTAGGTAGAAAGGAGACTTTTTCGCATGAAACAGCGTGGTAAAAGGATTCGCCCATCTGGTAAAGATTTAGTCTTTCATTTTACGATAGCGTCACTCCTGCCTGTTTTCCTGCTGGTTGTCGGACTGTTTCATGTGAAGACAATCCAGCAGATCAACTGGCAGGATTTTAACCTATCACAAGCAGATAAGATTGACATTCCCTATTTAATTATCAGTTTCAGTGTCGCAATTCTTATCTGCTTGCTGGTAGCGTTTGTATTCAAACGGGTTCGCTATGATACGGTTAAACAACTTTACCACCGTCAAAAACTGGCAAAGATGATACTTGAAAACAAGTGGTATGAATCTGAACAGGTCAAAACAGAGGGTTTCTTTAAAGATAGTGCTGGTCGTACAAAGGAAAAGATAACCTACTTCCCTAAAATGTATTATCGACTTAAAAATGGCTTGATACAGATACGGGTGGAAATCACGCTGGGAAAATATCAAGACCAACTCTTACACTTGGAAAAGAAATTAGAGAGTGGCTTGTACTGTGAGCTGACGGATAAAGAGTTAAAGGATTCCTATGTGGAATATACTTTGCTCTATGACACCATAGCCAGTCGTATTTCTATTGATGAAGTAGAAGCTAAAGATGGTAAACTTCGCTTAATGAAAAACGTATGGTGGGAATATGATAAGCTCCCTCATATGTTGATTGCTGGTGGTACAGGTGGCGGTAAAACTTACTTTATACTGACACTGATTGAAGCCTTGCTTCATACAGATTCAAAACTGTATATTCTTGACCCGAAAAATGCTGATCTTGCGGACTTAGGTTCTGTGATGGCAAATGTCTACTATAGAAAAGAAGACTTGCTTTCTTGCATTGAAACATTCTATGAAGAAATGATGAAACGTAGTGAGGAAATGAAGCAGATGAAGAACTATAAGACTGGCAAAAATTATGCTTACTTAGGTCTCCCGGCACACTTCTTAATCTTTGATGAATACGTCGCTTTCATGGAAATGCTGGGAACAAAAGAAAACACCGCAGTTATGAATAAGCTGAAACAGATTGTCATGTTAGGTCGTCAAGCTGGCTTCTTTCTAATACTGGCTTGTCAACGTCCAGACGCAAAATATTTAGGCGACGGAATCCGTGATCAGTTTAATTTCAGAGTGGCTTTAGGTCGTATGTCTGAAATGGGCTATGGCATGATGTTTGGCAGTGACGTACAAAAGGATTTCTTCTTAAAGCGAATCAAAGGTCGTGGCTATGTTGATGTAGGAACAAGTGTCATATCAGAGTTTTATACTCCCCTTGTACCAAAAGGATATGATTTCTTGGAGGAAATTAAAAAGTTATCCAACAGCAGACAGTCCACGCAGGCGACGTGCGAAGCGGAAGTCGCAGGTGTGGACTGATCTTGCTGGCTGGTGTGGCAATAGCCACGCCAGCACTTAACCCCCCGTATCTAACAGGGGGGTACAAATCGACAGGAAACAGTCAAAAAAACATTAGAAAATCCTTTGGTTACAAGGGATTTACAAAATTTCAGCGTATGTCAAATGGGCTTTAAAAGTTGACATACGCCTTTTTGATTGGAGGGATTTTTACTGAATGAACAAACTTGGTTACAGCATTTAAAAGAAAAACGCTTGGCTTATGGACTATCTCAAAACCGTTTAGCTGTTGCGACTGGTATTACAAGGCAGTATCTAAGCGATATTGAAACAGGAAAAGTCAAGCCATCAGAGGATTTACAGCAGTCCCTTTGGGAAGCTCTGGAACGCTTCAATCCCGACGCTCCCCTTGAAATGCTGTTTGATTATGTAAGAATTCGCTTTCCGACAACAGACGTACAGCAGGTGGTCGAAAACATCTTACAACTGAAACTGTCCTATTTTCTTCATGAGGACTATGGTTTCTATTCTTATTCAGAGCATTATGCTTTAGGCGACATATTCGTCCTTTGCTCCCATGAACTGGACAAAGGAGTTCTGGTGGAATTGAAAGGTCGTGGGTGCAGACAATTTGAAAGCTATCTTCTGGCACAACAAAGAAGCTGGTATGAGTTCTTTATGGACGTTTTGGTGGCTGGCGGTGTGATGAAACGCCTTGACCTTGCCATTAACGATAAGACAGGGATTTTAAATATCCCTGTACTCACTGAAAAGTGCCAACAGGAAGAATGTATCTCCGTCTTCCGCAGTTTTAAAAGCTATCGCAGTGGCGAACTGGTACGCAAAGAGGAAAAGGAATGTATGGGAAACACCCTCTATATCGGTTCATTACAAAGTGAAGTTTATTTCTGTATCTATGAAAAGGACTACGAGCAGTACAAGAAAAATGATATTCCCATTGAAGACGCAGAAGTAAAAAACCGTTTTGAGATTCGATTGAAAAATGAGCGTGCCTATTATGCAGTCCGTGATTTACTCGTCTATGACAATCCAGAGCATACCGCCTTTAAAATTATCAATCGGTATATCCGTTTTGTAGATAAAGACGATTCCAAACCTCGTTCTGATTGGAAACTGAATGAAGAATGGGCTTGGTTTATTGGGAACAATCGTGAACGATTAAAACTAACCACAAAACCAGAGCCTTACTCCTTCCAAAGGACGCTGAACTGGCTATCTCATCAAGTTGCCCCGACCTTAAAGGTTGCGATTAAACTTGATGAAATCAACCAGACGCAGGTTGTAAAAGACATTCTCGACCATGCGAAACTGACAGACCGACACAAGCAGATTTTGAAGCAACAGTCAGTAAAAGAACAGGACGTGATAACAACAAAAAAATAACTCAAATACAAATTCATTGAATATAGAGAGGAGAACATTTTTATGAATTTTGGACAAAACCTTTATAACTGGTTTCTATCAAACGCTCAATCACTGGTGCTTTTAGCAATCGTTGTGATTGGCTTGTATCTTGGCTTCAAGCGTGAGTTTAGCAAACTGATTGGCTTTTTAATTATTGCGATTATTGCGGTTGGCTTAGTCTTCAACGCTGCTGGAGTAAAAGACATTTTACTAGAGCTATTCAATCGCATTATTGGTGCTTAAATAAAACCGTTCTTTTGTGGAATATAAGTGGTTTTCTTATGTTCCGCAAAGGAATGGTACACCAAACGAAGTGCGGTAGGGATTTTTGAATCTCTACAAAGAAAGGACGTGAATATATGGACGATATGCAAGTCTATATTGCGAATTTAGGCAAATACAATGAGGGCGAATTGGTCGGTGCGTGGTTTACCTTTCCCATTGACTTTGAGGAAGTCAAAGAGAAAATCGGCTTGAATGATGAATATGAGGAATACGCCATTCATGATTACGAGTTACCCTTTACGGTTGACGAATACACTTCTATTAGCGAACTCAATCGCCTATGGGAAATGGTATCGGAGTTGCCAGAAGAACTACAATCGGAGCTATCTGCTCTGCTCACTCATTTTTCAAGTATTGAAGAATTAAGCGAACATCAAGAAGATATTATCATTCATTCCGATTGTGATGATATGTCTGACGTGGCACGCTACTACATTGAAGAAACGGGTGCTTTAGGCGAAGTGCCAGCCAGTCTTCAAAACTATATTGATTATGAATCCTATGGTCGGGATTTAGACCTTTCGGGAACGTTTATCTCAACCAATCACGGGATTTTTGAAATCGTCTATTAAATCTGTCGGTACATTCTTACTGGCAGATTTTCTTGTTTACGGGGTAGTCAAAAGACTATCCCCATTTTTATGAAAGGATTGATTACATGAAGAAAATACGAAGCTATACCAGTATCTGGTCTGTTGAGAAAGTGTTGTACTCCATCAATGACTTTAGACTTCCGTTTCCCATAACCTTTACGCAAATGACATGGTTTGTCGTGTCACTCTTTGCAGTTATGATACTTGGCAACTTGCCCCCTCTTTCTATGATAGAGGGAGCATTTCTCAAATACTTTGGGATTCCTGTGGCTTTCACATGGTTTATGTCTACAAAAACCTTTGATGGTAAAAAGCCTTATGGATTTTTGAAGTCTGTCATTGCTTATGCACTGCGACGAAAACTGACCTATGCAGGAAAAAAAGTAACGCTTGGCAGAAACCAGCCACAAGAAGCCATTACAGCAGTTAGGAGTGAATTTTATGGCATATCCAATTAAATATATTGAAAACAATCTGGTCTGGAATAAAGATGGGGAATGTTACGCTTACTATGAGCTTGTTCCCTACAATTACTCATTTCTAAGTCCGGAACAGAAAATACAAGTACATGATTCTTTCAGACAGCTTATCGCACAAAATCGTGATGGCAAGATTCATGCTTTACAAATCAGTACAGAATCCAGCATACTTTCTGCACAAGAACGTTCCAAAAATGAAGTCACTGGAAAGCTCAAAACGGTTGCCTATGACAAAATCGACCAACAGACAGACGCTTTAATATCCATGATTGGCGAAAATCAAGTGGACTACCGTTTCTTTATCGGTTTTAAGTTGCTTCTCAACGATCAGGAGTTTTCTATGAAAAGTCTTACCGTTGAAGCAAAAAATGCTTTTACTGATTTTGTCTATGATGTGAACCATAAGCTGATGGGCGATTTTGTTAGTATGAGTAATGATGAAATCCTGCGTTTTCAGAAGATGGAAAAGCTTTTAGAAAATAAAATCTCCCGTCGTTTCAAAATCCGAAGATTAGATAAGGACGACTTCGGCTATCTGATTGAACACCTTTACGGACAGACAGGCACTGCCTATGAAGAGTATGAGTATCCTCTATCAAAGAAAAAGCTGGAACATGAAACACTGATTAAAACCTATGACCTCATTAAGCCTACTCGCTGTCTGGTGGAAGAAAAACAGCGATATTTGAAAATCCAGCAGGAAGACGAAACCGCCTATGTAGCTTACTTTACCATCAACAGTATTGTCGGCGAACTGGACTTCCCGTCCTCTGAAATCTTCTACTACCAGCAACAGCAATTTACCTTTCCGATTGATACGTCAATGAATGTGGAAATTGTAGCGAATCGTAAAGCCCTATCTACTGTCCGCAATAAAAAGAAAGAACTGAAAGACTTGGATAACCACGCATGGCAAAGTGATAATGAAACCAGCTCTAATGTGGCGGAAGCTCTGGAAAGTGTGAACGAGCTGGAAACCAATTTAGACCAAAGCAAGGAATCTATGTATAAGCTGTCCTATGTTGTAAGGGTATCAGCAAATGACCTTGACGAACTTAAACGTCGTTGTAATGAAGTGAAAGATTTCTATGATGATTTGAGCGTGAAACTGGTACGACCTTTTGGGGATATGCTGGGCTTACATGAAGAATTTTTACCTGCCAGCAAAAGATATATGAATGACTATATTCAATACGTGACCTCTGATTTCCTCGCTGGTTTAGGTTTTGGTGCTACTCAAATGCTGGGTGAAAATGAGGGGATTTATGTTGGCTACAGCTTAGATACTGGACGCAATGTCTATCTGAAACCTGCTCTTGCCAGTCAAGGGGTTAAGGGTTCAGTAACCAATGCGTTAGCGTCTGCCTTTGTCGGTTCGCTGGGTGGTGGTAAATCCTTTGCGAATAACCTTATCGTCTATTATGCAGTGCTTTATGGGGCACAAGCAGTGATTGTAGACCCAAAAGCAGAACGTGGCAGATGGAAAGAAACCTTGCCAGAGATTTCCCATGAAATCAATATCGTCAATCTGACTTCTGATGAGAAAAACAAAGGCTTACTTGACCCTTATGTAATTATGAAAAATACCAAAGATTCTGAATCACTGGCTATTGATATTTTGACATTCCTTACGGGGATTTCCTCTCGTGATGGGGAACGCTTCCCAATCCTTAGAAAAGCCATTCGTGCAGTAACCAATAGTGAAGTGCGAGGGTTGATGAAAGTGATTGAAGAATTACGGGTTGAGAATACGCCACTAAGTACCAGCATAGCCGACCATATCGAAAGTTTTACAGACTATGACTTTGCCCATCTGCTTTTTAGTGATGGTTATGTAGAGCAGTCTATCAGCCTTGAAAAACAACTGAACATTATACAGGTTGCCGACTTGGTACTTCCTGACAAGGAAACTTCCTTTGAGGAATATACCACAATGGAGTTACTATCGGTAGCAATGCTGATTGTCATTAGTACCTTTGCGTTGGACTTTATCCATACAGACCGAAGTATTTTCAAGATTGTAGACTTAGACGAAGCATGGAGCTTCTTACAGGTGGCACAAGGGAAAACACTATCTATGAAGCTGGTTCGTGCTGGTCGTGCTATGAACGCTGGGGTATATTTCGTGACCCAAAATACAGATGACCTCTTAGATGAAAAACTGAAAAATAACCTCGGCTTAAAATTTGCCTTTCGTTCCACTGACCTTAACGAGATTAAAAAAACCCTTGCCTTTTTTGGTGTAGACCCAGAGGACGAAAACAATCAGAAGCGATTGCGTGATTTGGAAAACGGGCAATGCCTTATCAGTGATTTATATGGTCGTGTCGGTGTGATACAGTTCCACCCTGTATTTGAAGAACTGCTCCATGCCTTTGATACCAGACCACCTGTGCGAAAAGACTGCCGCCCACAATCATCTTTGCACCCAGCCAGCTGATTCCAAGAATACATGCATAGACTGTAAACTGCATAACCGGCATATTCATAACTACCAGTTTCTCAGCTCTTACAAACATTTCGTAAACTTTATTGCAGGCTTTCTGAAACTTAGTGGTCTCATATTCCTCACGTACATAAGCCTTCACAACGCGGACTGCGCTGATATTCTCCTGCACGCTGGCATTTAAATCGTCATATTTCTCAAATACTTCCCGGAAATACTTCGTCGCCTTTTTCATAATAAATACGAGAAAACATCCAAGAAAAATAACGGCAATAAGGTAAATGCTGGCAATTCTTGCATTGATCATAAACGCCATCGCCATGGCACAGATCAGACTGGCCGGGGCACGGGTACACATACGCAGGATCATCTGGTATGCATTCTGCAGGTTGGTCACATCTGTAGTCAGACGTGTGATCAGACTTGCAGTACTGAACTTGTCAATGTTTGAAAATGAAAATGTCTGAATGTTAGTATACATTGCTTTACGAAGATTACGGGCAAAGCCGGAGGATGCGTATGCTCCATATTTTCCCCCAAGAATACCGGTAACAAGTCCTGCAACAGCAAGAAGCGCCATAATGGCACCCTTTCTGTAAAGATAACTGATATTACCGGCTTCCACACCGTTGTCGATCATATCTGCCATTACAAGAGGAATCATTGTCTCCACCACAACCTCCAGTATCATAAATACCGGTGTGACA
>OGWV01002933.1_pt1 | contig 10216 bp, 10 predicted proteins | sample 1576081 | NCBI WGS metagenome assembly OGWV01 (sample SAMEA3541541, study PRJEB24748) | human gut metagenome | biome: human gut; feature: human-associated habitat; material: faeces | place: China | collected 2012 | reverse complement strand
AGAAATCGCCAACGCAGAATATCAGAACGGTGGAAAGTACATCCGCCCCATTGCCCTGTTCCAAGCACAGCCAAAGGGGAAGGAGGACGCAACCACCTTTGAAAAAATGCGGAAAGAACTGGTGGAAGCCGGGATTCCCGCCGGACACATAGCCATCCGCACCGCCGATGTGAACGAGCTGAAAAACGTGGATTTGCTGTCCCCGGATTGTTAGATACGGTACATCGTCACGGTAAACGCGCTGAAAGAGGGCTGGGACTGCCCGTTTGCCTATATTCTGGCTTCTCTTGCCAACAAGACCAGTCAGGTGGATGTGGAGCAGATTTTGGGGCGTATTCTGCGCCTGCCCTATACCCGGAAACATTCTTCTCCGATTCTGAATACTTCGTATGTTCTGACCTCGTCTGCGGACTTCAAGCGTACGCTGGACGGCATCGTCAAGGGCTTGAATAACGCAGGCTTCACTGACCACGATTACCGTGTGCAGGAAGAAGCTGCCCCGGTCGAGCCGCTGCCCAAAGTGGAGCAGACCATCTTCCCGACACAGCCGATAAACGAAGCAATGCCTGCGGCATCGGCGGAAGAGGAAGAGTTTTTTGATTTCGACCCGACACTGTTGGGCAGCACCTTGGCAAAGGCAAGTGTTTCTCCCTCGGTGCAGAATATTTTTGACCGCTCTGAAAAGGAACAGAACGATTTTGATGTTGCTATGCAGCAGCACCAGAATGACCCGTTGAGCGATTTGCCGCTGGAGGTGCAGGATAAAGTGGATACCTCTCATGTAAACCCAGAGTTTTTGGAGGATGTTCACACCCTCAAACTTCCGAAATTCTGCCTAAAAGTACAGCCATCGCTTTTCTCGCTGTACGACAGCGAAGAACTCTCAAAGGAAAACCTGCTCAGCAACTTTACGTTGAAGGGAAAACCCAGCGCAATCGACTTCGGCCATCTGGACGACGATTTGGCGCAGGTCGATTTGGAAGACTGCGATACCACGACACCGCGTATCTCCAAGCTGAAAGATGATTATCAGCAGTACATGAACAGGCAGTTTCCACTGCTTCCGGGCGAGGATAAACTGCGTATCTGCAAGGATATTATCCACAAGAGCCTTTGCAAGATGAACGCGGTGGATGACAATGAACTGCGGCGTTATGTCGATGGTATCGTGGATAATATGAACCGCGAAGAGCTAGACGCGCTGGAACGGATGCCTGTTAACTTTGCAGCAAAAATTCGTGCATACGTCATGCAGCTTCAAGAGGAAACTGCACGAGAAAACTTCTACAAGTGGCTGGAAACGGAGAAAATCGTATGCACAGCCTGAAGCGGCTGGAGAAGCAGGGCTTTGAGGTCACGCTGCTCGATGTTCATGAAAACGGCCTCGTCACGGCCCAGCAGGTCGCGGACGCCATCCGCGAGGATACCTGCCTCGTGACGGTCATGTATGCAAACAACGAGATCGGCACGATCCAGCCGATCGCCGAGATCGGTGCGGTCTGCCGCGAGCGCGGCGTCCTGTTCCACACCGATGCGGTGCAGGCTGCCGGTCATCTGCCCATCAACGTCCGCGAGCAGAACATCGACATGCTTTCCCTTTCGGCCCACAAGTTCCACGGCCCGAAGGGCGTCGGCCTTCTGTACGCGCGCAAGGGCATTTTCCTGACGAACCTCATCGAGGGCGGCGCCCAGGAGCGCGGCAAGCGCGCCGGCACCGAGAACGTCGGCGGGATCGCCGGCATGGCTGCGGCCTTCCGCGAGGCCTGCGAGCATATGGATGAGAACATCGCCAAGGTCACGGCCCTGCGGGACAAGCTCATCGACGGCCTGTCGAAAATTCCACACTGTGCGCTCAACGGCGACCGCGAGCATCGCCTGCCCGGCAATGTGAACTTCTGCTTTGAGGGCATCGAGGGCGAGTCCATGCTCCTGCTGCTCGACGGCAAGGGCATCTGTGCCTCGTCCGGCTCCGCCTGCACGTCCGGCTCACTCGACCCGAGCCACGTTCTGCTGGCCATCGGCCGCCCGCATGAGGTCGCGCACGGCTCGCTGCGCCTGACGCTCTGCGAGAGCAACACGGAAGCGGAGATCGACCATATTCTGGCCTGCGTGCCGGAGATCGTCGCCTATCTGCGCGGTATGTCCCCGGTCTGGCGCGATCTGGTCGAGGGCAAGAAATCGTTTATTCTCTGAGGAGGAATCAGTTATGGCACTGTATAGCGAAAAAGTGATGGACCATTTCCAGCATCCGCGCAATGTCGGCATCATCGAGAATGCCGATGGCATCGGTGAGGTCGGCAATGCCAAGTGCGGCGATATCATGAAGATCTACCTGAAGATCGACGACGACAAAATTTCCGATGTCAAGTTCGAAACCTTCGGCTGCGGCTCCGCCATCGCCTCGAGCTCCATGGCGACGGAGCTCATCAAGGGCAAGCCCCTGTCTCAGGCCCTTGAGCTGACGAACAAGGCTGTTGCCGAGGCGCTGGACGGACTGCCCGCGTACAAGATGCACTGCTCCGTTCTGGCGGAGGAGGCCATCAAGGCAGCGGTGAAGGACTACTACGACAAGCACGGCATCGCCTATGACGAGTCCAAGTTCCCGGACTGCTCGCATTGTGACCACTGTGAAGCCTGAGAAGATCTTGATCGCGATGAGCGGCGGCGTGGATTCCAGCGTCGCCGCCCTCCTGCTATCTGAGGCAGGCTGCGAATGTGTCGGCGCGACGATGCGGCTGTTCCACAATGAGGACGCCGGGGTGTCGCGCGAAAAGAGCTGCTGCTCGCTCGACGATGTCGAGGACGCGCGCAGCGTGGCCTATCAGCTCAGCATGCCGTTTTATGTGTTCAATTTCACAGACGGCTTCGGCGAGCAGGTGATGGACCGCTTTGTGGATGCCTATGAGCGCGGCGCGACACCGAACCCCTGCATCGACTGCAACCGCTACATGAAGTTCGCCAAGCTTGTCGAACGGGCGGAACTGCTTGGCTGCGATGCCGTCGCCACGGGGCACTATGCCCGCATCGAGCAGGAAAACGGCCGCTGGCTCCTGAAAAAGGCCGTGGACGACAGCAAGGACCAGAGCTATGTGCTGTATTTCCTGAATCAGCACCAGCTGGCGCATCTGCGCTTCCCGCTCGGCACGCTGCACAAGACCGAGGCGCGTGAGATTGCCGAGAAGCATGGCCTTGTAAACGCCAGAAAGCGCGACAGTCAGGATATCTGCTTCGTGCCGGACGGCGACTATGCCCGCGTCATTGAGCTGCGCACCGGCCAAAAGGCGAAGCCCGGCCCATTCGTGGACCGGGAGGGCCATGTGCTGGGCGAGCACGCAGGCATCATCCACTATACGATTGGCCAGCGCAAGGGACTGGGCCTCGGCATCGAGCATCCGTACTATGTCTGCGAGAAGCGCCCGGAGGACAACACCGTCGTGCTCGGCCCGAATGAGGCCCTGTTCACCACGGAGCTGGATGCGGGCGATTTCAACTGGATCGCTTATGATACGCCGCCCGCCGAGCTGCACGTCAAGGCAAAAATCCGCTACCGCCAGCAGGAGCAGCCTGCGACCGTCACGCAGAACGCGGACGGCACGGTGCATGTCTCGTTCGATGAGCCGCAGCGCGCCATTGCACGCGGGCAGGCCGTTGTGCTGTATGACGGCGATACCGTCGTCGGCGGCGGAACGATCCTCTGAGGAGAAATACGCAATGATGATTTCAACAAAGGGCCGCTATGCGCTGCGCGTCATGATCGATCTGGCGGAAAGCGGGCTGGAGGAATATGTCCCCCTGAAGGAGATCGCAGACCGCGAGGAGATCTCCAGAAAATATCTGGAGAATATCATGACCGTCCTGTCGAAGGCTGGGCTCGTCGATGCTATTCACGGCAAGGGTGGCGGCTACCGGCTGAATCGCCGACCGGAGGAATACACCTTGGCCGAAATTCTGAACCTGACGGAGGGCACGCTGGCCCCTGTTTCGTGCATGGAAAACGGTCAGTGCTCCTGCGACCGCACGCAGGACTGCCGCACGAAACCGATCTGGACGGAGCTGGACAATCTCATTCAGAATTATCTGGAAAGCGTAACGCTTGCGGCGTTCCTGACACCACATTTGAGCTAAGGAAACTCTGAATAAATCATCTGCGGTGGATGGCGGATATTTTCCGCCAATCCATCGGTTTGAAAAACTAGAAATACACAAAGTATTCCTGCATTTTTCAAACCTTGACTTGACAGAAAATCTCTCGCCATCCACTCTTGCTGATTTAATCAGAGCTTCCCTAAATTTTCCCGGCTGCCATCATTTGGCAGCCGGGCTGATTTTATGGGTCAGACGAGCGGGATGAGCTCGGTGCCGCCTTCCTCAATGGCATGGGTCGCGCCGCCCTGATCCGCGTCCGCGAAGAAGTACCAGCCGTTTCCGGCATAGGTGATGCTGAAAAAGCTCACGAGATAGTCGTCCGTATAGTAGGCATCCGGATAGTATTTGTAGCTGCCGTCGGAGAATGTTCCGATGGAATCAAAACGGAGGCAGTTGTTGAAGCAGACGATCTCGTCCCCATTTTTGCCGAAGCAATATCCAAGGCGCTGCAATTTGGCGCTGTCCAGCATACTGTCCGTCGCGAGCTCGAGCGTCGAAAGGTCATAGACGGAGTATTCGGCGCCGCGGTCGATGAGCTCATAGCGCGAGACGAGCAGCAGGGGCGTCCCGCTCCGGTCGTCCGTACCGGCGAGCATGGTCGTCGGATAGGTGCCGTTGCCCTCGATCGTGAGCAGCAGGCTGTCGGGATCGTCTGCCAGCGTGACCTGCAGGTCGGCGCGGCTGCCTCTGTTGTAGGTGTAGATCAGGTAATCGCCGGTCACGGCCGCTTCACGGATGTCCTTGTCGAAGACGATGCAGTTTTCCTCCTCGGGCACTGCGCCGATCTTTGCGCGGAACAGACCGTTTTCGCCGGACTTCGTGTAGTACATCCAGCCGCCGCGCAGGGCGCGGATGCCGATGGAGAGGGCAGCGCCTGTGAACGTCTGCGACTCGACCATGCCGTAGTCGGCCGCCATGCCGTCCCGGCCCTCGGCCAGATCGACATAGCACGACTGCCCGCCGCTGCTCAGGTACATCCTCCCGGCGTCCGTGATGCCAATGATGCGGACGTCGCCCCGGATCTGCGCCTCGCAGAAGAGCGTATAGTCCGTCATGTCCGTGGTCGTGCGGCAGAGATTGTCGTCCCGGTCCACATAATAGAAATAGCCGCCGTATTCCACGGCCAGCGCGTCATAGGGCGCGAGATATACTACGGTTTCCGGCCCCTCCCACACAGGCGGGTCCGTCTCCACGGGCGCCGGATCGGAGGACTCCTCTTCGCCGGCCCAGTCCTGCTCACCGGTGTCTTCTGCATTTTCCATGTTCTGCGTGTCTTCGGTGTCCGTTTGCGATCCTGTGGCCGCAGGCTCCGTGGTGTGGGGTTTGTCGCCCCCACTGACGATCGGGGTAAGTTTGCTGCAGCCGAAAAGTCCGGCTGCAAGGGCGAGGGCCAGCAGCAGAGCGGCTGCTGTGCGGATGCATTTTCTCATGATTTTCTTTCTCCTCGTTCTGATTTGCGGGATACCGCGGCTATGATTATAGCGGAAAACAGGAGAAAGAAGAAAGTACAGGCGCATCATCCGCGTTTTTTTCGGCATAAACAACAAACGGGCCGACGAATGAATCGTCAGCCCGCCTGATCCGGAGATGGCACGCCGGAAGGGACTCGAACCCCCAACCCTCAGAACCGGAATCTGATGCTCTATCCATTGAGCCACCGGCGCATTTGCATCCATTATTATAGCAGATAGTTTGGACAAAGTAAAGAAGAAAAATGGGAAAACTTGCCGGGCAGGGGAGAGAACATCCGTCAAATTTCCGTGGAATGTATTGTTTTTCGCCGTTCCGCGTGCTATAATGAGAAAAAACTCCCGAATCGGGAGAGAATCGGGAGGAATGGCAATGGCAGCGACGACGGATAGCTTCCGCAGCTCCCTGCACGGCTTCAACCGCATGGATGTGGTGCAGTTCATTCAGAAGACGACGAGCGAGCACGAGCTGGAGCTGCGCCGCCTGGCGGAGGAGCGCACCCGCCAGCAGGAGGAGCTGGAGCAGCAGAAGAAGGAGCTTGCCGCTCGGCAGGAGGAGTCGGAGCGGCAGAAGCAGGAGCTTTCGCAGCTTCGCGCCGAGCTTGCCGAGCTGCGTGAGCAGAACGCTGCGCTCCGGCAGGCGCAGGAGCCCGCAGAGCGGCCTGCAGCGGCCGTTCAGAAGCCGCGCTATGATGAGATGGAGCTGACGGCTTACCGCCGTGCAGAGCAGACAGAGCGCATGGCGCGCGAGCGTGCCGCGGCCTCTGCCGTCCGGATGCGCAGCGCGTTCGAGCAGGCCGAGGAAAAGCTCAAGGCCAGACGGCAGGACATTACAGGCCTGTCCGATCGGTTCCACGCGGATTATGAGCGCCTGAAGCAGGCGCTTGACGGCGTGCAGGACGTATTCCGCGAGTCCTCTGAGCGGCTGCATGCGGCAGCGGAGCTCTGCTCGGAGAAAAAGCCGGAAGAAAAATAAAAGATCGAAATGAAAATCACGCAGGCTGACAATCGGCCTGCGTGATTTGCTGTTTCAGAAGGAACTTCAGCAGCCGAACAGGGCTGCGGCCTTTTCCATCCGCTCCGCAATGGGCACGCCGAACGGGCAGCGGGACTCACAGGAGCGGCAGCCGATGCAGGCCGAGGCGGTGTGCTCCAGCGCCTCGTAGTGCGAGCGCACGGTGGCGGGGACCTCCGGCTGCATGGTGGCGAGATCGTAGAATTTGTTGATCATGCCGATGTCGAGGCCGGCAGGGCAGGGCTTGCAGTGCCCGCAGTAGGTGCACTGGCCACGATAGGCGTGGAGCGGCGCGTTGGCGATGACCGAAGCGAAGTCCTTTTCCTCGTGCGAGGCGTTCTCGTAGGCAACGGCCTGATCGACCTGTTCCTTCGTGTCATAGCCGCATAGGACCGAGCTGACGGCAGGGCGGGTCAGGGCATAGTGGATGCACTGCACCGGCGTCAGGCTTACGCCGAACGGGGAGCGCTTCGCGTCGAATAGCCTGCCTCCGGCGAAGGGCTTCATCACCGTGATGCCGACGTCGTGCTGCTCGCAGATGCTGTAGAGCGCTGCGTGCTCGGGATCGATCCCCTTGAGCTCTGCGCTGAATTCCTCCGCGAACAACGTGTCGCTATCCTCACTGGCGGGCAGCATATCGAAGGCGGGGTTGATGCTGAACAGGATCATCTCGACATAACCGGACTCCGCAGCCAGCTTTGCGACCTTCGGGTTATGGGAGCTGATGCCAATATGGCGGATGACACCGGCCTTTTTGAGGCCCATGATGTAATCCAGATAATCCGAGTGCTGGATCTGGGCCCAATCCTGCTCGGAGTCCACATAGTGGATCATGCCGAGATCGATGTAGTCCGTCTGCAGGCGCTGCAGAAGGTCTTCGAACGCCGGGCGCACGTATTGTATGTCTCGGCTTCGGAAATATTGACCGTCTTTCCAGGTGGAGCCGATGTGGCCCTGGATATACCAGTGACTGCGGTTGTCCCGGATGCCTTTGCCGATGATATCCCGGGATGTCGGGTCTGCCATCCAGCAGTCGAGAATGTTGATCCCCTGTGCGGCGGCGTGGTGGATCAGCTCAATGCCCTCTGCCTCGGGGTGCCGCTCCAGCCATTCCCCACCGAAGCCAATCTCACTGACCTGCAGCCCGGTCTTTCCCAATCTTCTGTACCTCATGATGGTTACTCCTCCCACTATATTTGCTTCATTATACCATGGGAAATGCGTGGTATCAACTGTAAAAAAACCTGCGCAGGAGCTTATCCTGCGCAGGGGAGTATGTTCTGCTTTATCCGACGATGCGGCGGGCACCGATGTAACGGGCTGCGTACCAGCTCTCAGAGAGGCTCGAGATCTTGACGCCGGAGCGGGAATTGGCCGCATGGACGAATTCGCCGCCGCCGATGTACATGCCGACGTTTATTACATCTAAAATTCTATGTCTCATAAAAAATGATGTTGGGATGCTTACACCAACTTTTTGAGCACAGTATTTTATTGTGCCACCTTCTATCATAAATTGACAATATTTTAACCATGTATCTAGACTTAATTTAGTATTGGAAAGTGGAGAAAAACTTCTTTCATCAAACGTAGTTCTACAATTTTTGCAAATATATCGTTGACGTTTATTAGTTTTTCCATTTTTATTTAAGTCAAAACTACCGCATTTTGGACACTTTAAATCATTTTTAAATCTTTTTCTAAAAAGTTCATCTTCTCTTTCATATATGCCATCTAAATAAGCTAGTGATTTTTTTGCCTCTTCTATAGTTTTGCAATTTTTAAACTCTTTGGCATCTTTAACTTCTTTAGAAGTTTTAAATTTTACATTTTTCGATTCATTAAATGGTATGAGGCAAATGACGGCTTTCTTCATGTTTTTATGTACTTTGAGGTTTGTAGAACAGAGGCGTTTTTTTCCTTTCTTCCTTTCAATAGTTTGCATAAGTCTTTTTCATCGCAGCATATTGATTATGCTTCCTTTTTACTTTGTGTTGCATTTAAGGATGTTTAGTAATAAGAAAATTTCGGCTGTTTTGATTTTGTTGTCATTTGCATTGTCCGGACCAATAAATTATTTGTTATGGAATGTACTTTTTCCTCGATTGGGCGAATTGTTGTCTGCTTTGGATGATATTTCTTATTTTGAACAGCGGGATGATTTGACCCCTTAAAATATATCCCCTGTATTTTTCTTTTCTGAAATTAAATATAATATATCTTTAATCTATTCGGCTTTTTTTCTAGTCATTATTAAATAAATAGGTAATCCTATAAGTGTAATTCCTATTCCTGCTAAGGCTACCATTCTTGGTCCTGAACCTGCCATGAATAATTGATTTATTAAAACAAATCCACCACCAACTATAGCTATTCCTGGAACTATTGGATATAGAGGAACTTTATAAACTCTTTCTATATCTGGTTTAGTTCTTCTAAGTATTATAACTGCTATGAAAGTCATAACGTAGAATACCCAACCTGTAAATGTAGCTAAATCAGTTAATAAGTTAAATTGTCCTGTTAATGCATATATACATGCTAAGGCACCTATTAATAAAACACCATTACCTGGAACGTCAGATGCGTTTAATTTTCCGAATGCTTTATATCCTGGTATCATTTTTTGAACACCTAGTGTATACGCAACCCTTGATCCTGATAATATAAATCCATTTAATGCTCCGAAAACTGATATTAATATACCAGCAGCTATTATCTTCCCACCAACTGGCCCAAATATTACTTCAGCAACTGCAACTGCTGGTGATGAACAATCTTTTAATTGATCAGCTGGTAAAACCCAAAGGTAAGCAACATTTACTAATAAATATATAGCCATTATGATTAATATCCCACCAGCGAATGCCTTAGGTAAATCTTTTCCTGGGTTTTTCATTTCACCAACTATTGGTGTAACATTTATCCAACCTTCATATGCAAATAGTATTGCTATTAAAACAGAACCTAAAACTGTTCCTGTACTTAGTCCAGGTCCTACCATAGGAGTTAATATTGGATTTGTTCCACTACCTTTGATAAATGCGAATATTGCAATGAAAATAAGAGGTATTACCTTACCAATTGTGGCTAATGTTTGAACTAAACCTGCTGCTTTTGAACCTATTTCATTTATTATAATTACTACGATAATATCTACTATTGCTATTCCAACAGCCCATCCTGGGTGTCCTAATATTTCAGATAATTGATTACCAAATGCAACTGCTAGTGCTGCTGCTGTACCAGGATAGAAAAGTACGCATTGCATCCAACCAGTTAAATATCCTACTTTTTCCCCAAATACTTCTTCAAGATATACCATCATACCACCAGTTTTCGGTATAACACATGCTATTTCTGCAACAGTCAGACCTGCACATAATGTTATTAACCCACCAATAATCCAAGATAAAATTCCTATCCCTGGTGCTCCACCTGTTGCTGTATAAATAGCTTGTGGTTTAAAGAATACCCCAGAACCTATAACACAACCTACTACCATACTAAGCGCAACGGCTGCACCCATAGTTTTTTTCATTTCTTTACTTTCCATAAATCTACCCCCTTTTCATAATTTTTATTT
>OGWV01002931.1_pt1 | contig 10219 bp, 8 predicted proteins | sample 1576081 | NCBI WGS metagenome assembly OGWV01 (sample SAMEA3541541, study PRJEB24748) | human gut metagenome | biome: human gut; feature: human-associated habitat; material: faeces | place: China | collected 2012 | reverse complement strand
AACACTTTCCCACTAATAATAGTGGGAAAATTTTTTGATTGAGTTAATAATCATTCGGCAGGCGTTCGCCACAGTCGCCGAGGCTTTTGATCTCACGGAAGAGAACTGCCCCACGAACGGAGCCTTCCTGCGGGACGCGGCACTGGCCGAGGAACAGGAGCGGGGGACCGTCCTGTACGGCCTGTCCGATGAGGACGGTTTGTCCGGTTGCATGGCCCTCAAGCGGAAAGACGAGGCGACGTTCTCTCTCGAAAAGCTGGCTGTGGCCCCGTGGAGCCGGAACCGTATGGAATGCATACGGAATGGTGAGATTGCGGAAAGCAAGAAGCATCGTTGGATGGATTTCGATTGAATGATAAAAAGGGGGAATACGATCAGAGGTATGACGAAGCGAAGTGATGCCAGCCGGGATGTCGCGAAGCAGCTTCGGGATGTGCGGAAGTCGCAGGGGATGACACAGGAGTCATTGGCGGAACTGGTTGGAACGAAGAAGTCGAATATATCGCGCCTGGAGAGCGGACGGTATAATCCGAGTCTTGATTTTCTGGTGAAAGTAGCGGGAGGACTCGGTATGCGAAGCTCGTTGTACAAGTCCTCCAAAATGGGCATCTTCTCCGGGCGGGGTTCGCTCAGGTATTCCCGGTAGACAGAGCGCACACAGCGGTCGATGATGGTCTTTTCCACCGGCATGAGGCCGTCCTTGCCGCCCACGATCAGCTCGCACAGGGACAGGATGAAGTCGGATTTCAGGCTCAGCGGGTTTTCGTCGTCGCTGTAATTCAGGTTCAAATCCATGGGGTTCAGGTAGTCGGTGGAGGTGGGCGAGATCTTCACCACCTGCCCGTGCAGGTGCTCCACCAGCGGCCCGTACTCCGCCTCCGGGTCGCAGATGATGATATCGTCGTTTGTGACGAGGAACACGTTGGCGATCTCCCGCTTGGCGGAGAAGGACTTGCCGCTTCCGGGCGTGCCTAAGATCAGCCCGTTCGGGTTTTTCAGCAGCTTTCTGTCCACCATGATGAGGTTGTTGGAAAGGGCGTTCAGCCCGCAGTAGAGGGCTTCCTTGCCGTCCTGAAACAGCTCCTGGGTGGTAAATGGCACAAAAATCGCCACGCTGGATGTGGTGAGCCCCCGCTGGATCTCGATCTGGTTCAGCCCCAAGGGGAGGCTGCTCATGAAGCCCTCCTCCTGCTGAAAGTCCAGCCGCGTGAGTTGGCAGTTGTACTTCTGGGCGATGGAGCCCGCCTGAAAGACGTTGTTGCCGAGACGCTGCCTGTTGTCCGCCACGTTCACCACAAGGAAGGTCAAAAGGAACATACGCTCGTTGCGGCTTTGCAGCTCCTGCAAGAGCTTTTTCGCCTCCGTGCCGTAGGTGGCAAGGTCTGAGGGGATAATATCCATATCGTAGCCGGAGCGCACCGCCTTTTTCTGCTCCTCAATGGTCATTTTCTGCAAGTCGGTGATCTTGCGCTTGATAGTCTTGATGGCCTTCACCTGATCCACGGACTGGACGTGCATACTGACGATAAGGGAGCTTTCCATATCCAGGAAGTCCGCCAGCATCCGGTCGTTGAGTTCCGGCGCTAAAATCTGCAAAAAGGATACGCAGCCGGTCTTGCTGCCTACGCCGAAGCTGCTGCCGGTCTTGAACTCAAAGGCGCTGGGCGCGATGAAGTCCTTCACCGACAGCCCGGAGGGAGCCAGCCAGTCCCACGAAAAGCGGAAGGGCTGCGGCTCGTCCATGTGGAGCATCCCGTGCAGCAGGCGCAGGCGCTCCATTCCGTTCAGGCTATCCGCCGTCACGCCCAGACGGCGGAAGTTGTTGAGGATATCCGTCTCGATGCGCTCCAATCGGGGCTTTGCCGCTTTCAGGCTGTCCGCCTCCACTCCAAAGGTCAGGTACTTGGTCTTAATCAGCCCGTTGTTGCCCCGTGCAAGCTGACTTTGCAGCATCCCGGTGTACTCGGTGCGGAGCTTGTCGAAGCAGTCGCCCTGCAAGGGGATGGCGATGCGCCGGGCGTAGGTGTCCCGCGTGGCGGAGAGGTTGATGAAGGAGAGCTGGAAGCGGATGGAGGAATCAAAATAGTTGAGGAAGTCGCACCAGCCGTCGAAAATGGCGGTCTTATCCTCGTTCTGGTTGAGCTGGTAGTTGATATCCTGAAACTGCACGGTTTTCGTGTAGTAATTGTCCGTCACGCGGCACACGCCGTCGGGGTACATCCGCTGAAAGGGGATGCTGTCCTGGGCGGACTTCTTTCGCTTATCCTGACGCCTGGCTCTTGCAATCGCCGCGTCGATCTGCTTTCGCTCGGCTCGTGTGAGCTTTCTTGCGGGGGTTTTGTTTGTGGACAATCGCGTAGACCTCCTTATCCAAAATATCCTGCCGGTTCAGCAGGTCGTAGAAATTGTTCGTCCTGTACGGGCGCTGTTTGGGGCGCAGGAAGCACACCTGCACGATGTTGCGGATGAGCTTCTCCGGAGGCTGACCGTTCTTTTCATACATGGCCAGCAGGAAGAAGGGCAGCATGACCAGCATCATGCAAAGGGCCGCCGCACTGCTGCCGATATGGCCCTTGAGCAGAAAGAAAAGCGGTACGCCGATGAGCGCGCCGCCGCCGAAGCACAGAATCTGCCGTTTTGTTAAATTGAACATGACCTTGGTTTTCACCGCGTTCAAGTCCTTGGGTACGGGAACGTATGCCAAATTTCATCACCTCCGTCAGTGACCCTTATGAAGTGCTTCAAACAAATGAAATCAGTGTCAACGAGCTTCAAACAGCCCGGCAACTGTCACGTCTTCTGGATGGATTCTATAACACAACTGCTTGGCAAGCCATCACCCGCAAGCTGATTCTGGATGACAACGACTTCCTACGTCGCTTTCTGGAATTTTTAATCGATAAAAATCTTATAGACCAGCCCATGAGCCTGGAAAAGCGAGGCCTCGTACTCTATGAATTCTGCAGTATGCATTATCCGGCCTATAAAATCATGGTCACCATTGCCTGGATAGAGGCAGGCATGTCATTAAAGAAAAAACCAGCAGAGAAAGTCAAGACCAAGCGCCAGATGCCACCGGAATATTGGGAAGTCATCTATGGAAACTACAAAGAAAGCCTCCGCTTATGTTTTCTACCCATTGACGACAATACCCAAAATGGTTATTGGTTCGGCTTCGAATCGGAAATACAAAAAGCAGAACCAGTATTCAAAGCCAAAGGAATAATGGAGAGGTATCAAAATACACAATCACCGCAGATTAACACAGATAAAAGTTCTTGATTATCAGAAATTCTATAGCAATCTGTGTAACCTGCGGCGAGTTATGCCCTCATTTCTTTTCCTATCCGCAGTGGAAATACTTCTCGACCAGTTTCAGCATCTCCTCCGGACTGTCTTGTATCTCTGCACGCAAGGTTCTATCCTCGTAAGAACGCAGTTTGGAAATAACCCCATCAACCATTGCAGGACTGAACACATGATATTGCTCAAAGACAGCACGCTGTCTTTCCAAACAATCGGCAGAAGCGGCACAACTGTCAGGAAGCTGTTCCAGTTGTTTCAACTTATCTTCATTTTCTTTCTTGTGGATATTTACATTGACATATGTTTTTTCTGCAATTCCTAAAGCATCGTCTATCTCAAATCCATAACGGCAAGCTACAGCAAGTCCGGCAATCAATTGATACAAATCGGCCGAACCGTCAGGCGAACGCATTTCCACCGTCTGTTTCTGTGTAGTATCATAATGACTTGGGGTCTCCAACGGATTTGCCAACATGCACATATCCGTTTTTGCCGACCAGCCCAACGGAACGCGTACCAATACCGAACGGTTGCGGTCGCCCCAGCAAATGTTGGTCGGTGCTTCCTGATGAGGAACCAGACGAAAATAGGAAGTAGGATTTGTATTACCGAAAGCCGTAATGGAAGAAGCCAGCTTCATCATGCCCGCAATGGCCTTACGGGCTGTTTCAGAGAGTGCCCCATCTTTCAGCATCTGGTTCTGCCCGTCCTTCATGATACGCATATGTATATGCAATCCGGAACCGGCTTTTCCTGCCGTGATTTTCGGTGCAAAAGTAATGTTATATCCATACTGGCTAGCCAGATTACGAATAACCCATTTTGCTATCACCAGTTGGTCAGCAGCCTCCTCGGCACGCACCGGCAGGAACTCTATTTCATTCTGCTCATAAATCTTATCGTCCAGCGTAAAATTACCGACTTCAGAATGCCCATACTTTATCTGTCCGCCTGCCTGCGCAATATATGACATACATTCCGTACGGAAATCATTGAACTTGGCATAAGGGGCCGATTCGTGATAACCACGCTGGTCGGTAGCCGGAAACAATCCGTCATTTTCAGAAATGACATAATATTCCAATTCTCCCATAGCCTGAAATTCCATCCCCGTAACCGTAGTGAATGCCTGACATGCCTTACGCAGGGTATATTCCGGAGAACTTTCCAGCGGTTCACCATCCTTATTGAAATAAGAACAGAGCATTGACAGTGTGGGCAATTCAGAAAAAGGGTCTATAAAAGCGGTCCGGAAACGCGGCACTACATACAAATCACTGCTACCGGCCTCTATAAACGGAAACAAGCTGGAACCATCTACGCGTTCACCACATGTAAGTATGGCATCAAGGTATGCTTCATTATTGATGACAAAGTTCAGTGTCTTCAGTCTCCCGTCTGCCGCAGGATACATGAAGTTCACCATACGAATGTCGTTCTCCTTTATATAGGAAACAATGTCTGCTTTCGTAAATTCGGAAGCCGGTTTTTGAAGGGCAGCCACCAATAGATTGGGGCTCATGGATAATTCCTGGTTCATAATACGCTGATTGTTTTTAGTTTTCTATATGGTTAACAAAACACATGCAATTTTCTGTCACAATAAAAAACTGCTGTTTCGCAAAGATACTAAAAGTTGTATCAGAAAAAAAACAAACAACCTAAATCTTATCAGAGAGCCTCAACCTTTTCCGTCGTATCCCCACTTCACGTAAATAGCCCCCCAAGCAAATCCTGCTCCGAATGCTGTAAAAATCAGTTTATCCCCCTTTTTCAGCTTATCCTCGAAATCCCATACACACAATGGAAGCGTGCCGGCACTTGTATTTCCATACCGTTCTATATTGACCATTACCTTTTCGGGAGATACTCCCAAGCGTTGCGAAACTGCAGTAATTATACGCATGTTTGCCTGATGGGGAATCACCCAGTCAATGTCCTCCTTCGCCAAGTGATTCCTCTCCATGACCGCCTCACAAGCATCCGCCATATTGGCCACAGCATATTTAAAGACTGTACGTCCTTCCTGATAAATATAATGCATCCGATTGTCCAGTGTATAGTAAGATGGAGCACATACGGAACCTCCTGCTTTGATATGTAAAAAGGGCAGACCTTTCCCGTCTGTTCTCAATACGGCATCCATTACTCCCATATCTTCCCGGGTGGGTTCCAGCATGAAAGCGGCAGCACCGTCACCAAAAATCGGACAAGTGGCACGATCGGTATAATCAATCACCGACGACATTTTATCAGCCCCTACTACAATGACCTTCTTGTATTTTCCCGAACGGATAAAATTGGCTCCAATTTCCAATGCATACAAAAAGCCACTACAAACAGCCTGCATATCAAAAGCAAAAGCATTCTTAAGCTTTACTCTCTCACATAATATGGATGCTGTTGAAGGAAAATGATAATCGGCCGTTGTAGTGGCCACAATCACCAAATCAATATCATCAGGATTAGATTTTGTACGTTGCATTAATTGTTTTACAGCTTTACGGGCCATAAACGAAGTCCCCAATCCTTCTTCGTGCAAGATACGTCTTTCCTTTATACCGATACGCCCCATTATCCACTCATCTGTCGTATCTACCATTTTGGATATTTCTTCATTGGTCAGAATATAGTCAGGAACATACCCTCCCACTCCCGTAATTACTGCATTTATTTTCTCCATTAATTCTATCTAGTTTAGTATTGGAATCGGCTCAAAGATAATATTCTTAAAACGCCGAGCGCAAATATACTGAAAAGAGGGTAAAATCCAATAAAGGAAGAACAAAAAGACACTCCCGACAAACTATCACATGGATATACAAAAAAAATCAACTGTCCTTTTTCTATCATTCTTTTGTCAATTTTGTATCAATGAGTTTGAGCAATACAGACTAAATTTGCATAATAAAATGTATCGGGTATTTAAAGAGCAAGTAACTAATCAAAAATACATACAAATAAAATTAACATAACATTTTTATATCTTATGAAACAAAACCGCTTAATTAGCATTGGGGCTTTCATTTTAGTGCTTGCACTTTCAGGCCTTATGACAGGTTGTATGGAGAAAGACGTATACGACCCGAATCGTGAAAAAGAACCTCTTCCTGACCCGGATAAATATTTCGGCTTTGAGATGCGCAGTGATGTCCAGCTTTCTGTCAACTATGACATTTACGGGTTTACTCCTTTGATAGAAATTTACGGTGAAAATCCGATGGAAACAGTGGAAGGTACGCCGATAAAGAAAGAGGGTATAGAAGCCTTGTTCAAAACCTATACCGACAACAGCGGTAAGTATGAGGGAAAAATGCAGCTTCCTACCTATCTTAATAAAGTTTATTTATATACTGCGACATGGGGATTGCCGGGATGCATAGAACTTGAAATTAAAGACAATGCTGTCATTTTTGACATGTCGGCAAAATCAAATCCTAAAACAAAGTCTGTCACTCGCGCTTCGTCTGATGTACCTTATTTAGTAAACAAATCCCAAAATCTATACTCACTGTGCTATTGGGGAGAAGGAGGTCAGCTGAACAGCCAATATATGACAAAGGAAAAAAATATTGGTAATGAAAGTATTTTGGATTTGACAGACCGGATGAAAACATTCTTCAATAAAGGAGGACAAGACAATTCAAAATTACTTGGTAATGGAAAAACTATCAATATTTCGATAAAGGAGGACAACACCGCATTGAATCTCATTTTTCTCAATCGAAGTGCAAGTTATAACAATACTTTCGGATATTATTTTTATAAAACCAGAACGTCCGTCGATGTAGACCAAGTGAGGAAATACATTATATTCCCCAATGTGTCTTTTGACTGGTATGGCGGCCAAATATTGATTTTAGAATCCGGGAATAAAGTTCGTCTGCTTTACTTCGATGAAGACGGCCAAGCCCATGATACATTCCCAGCAGGATATACAGTAGGCTGGTTTCTTTATGCCGACGGTTTTAAGAACGGTTATGGAAATAATTTAGAAGATTATCTTAAATTGCCTGATTTATATAATCCATACAATTCAAATCTTCGCACTTCCAATCCCCAAAACAACATGTCGGCCTTTGTCTCTGTTAAAGACCAAAAAAGCGGCAAGACGATTCTTGGAGCAGAAGATGGTGTAAATCAAAGCTACTGTGACCTTTTATTTTATGTAGATGCTACTCCGGGAAGTTCTATTGACGATCCTGAAAGGCCGTCTATTCCCGATGAAGGTGATAAAGAAGAACCCAAACCCGATGAAGATGAAAATGTTACCGGCACACTGGCATTCGAAGATATTTGGCCTTCCGGTGGCGATTATGACATGAATGACGTAATTGTAGAATACGAACGCAAAGTCTATTTCGACAAAAAGAATATAGTAACGAAGATCGTTGACGAATTCACTCCGGTACATGATGGCGCTACATATGTTAACGCATTTGCCTATCAGATAGATGCAGCACAAATTGGCGATAAAATCACTTTGCCGGAAGGTGCAATATTGGAAAAAGAGACTTCGTCCATTATCGTAATGTCCAATGCCAAACAGAATATAGGCAATAAATATGTAGTCACCAGAGAATTCAACGGTTCTTTCCTAAAGAATCAGCTATTGTCCTATAATCCATACATCATCGTAAAATATTCACAAGGAGAACAGAATCGCACAGAGGTTCATCTGCCCAAGCACAAAGCTACAGCTTATGCCAATCAGTCATTGATTGGCAGCAATGATGATGCTTACTATATCGACCGTAAAGGAGCATATCCATTTGCTATCGATATACCGATGCTAGGGTTTACCCCGGTAACAGAAAGGAACAGAATTGACAGCCAATATCCCGGTTTTGCTACATGGGCAAAATCAATGGGAAATGACTGTAAGGATTGGTATAAAAAATAACAGAACAAAAGACAATGAATCATGTGTGGAGTGCCCCCTTATTCGGACGCTCCACCTGTTTTTTTTTGAATTATTGCATATTGACTTGGAGAAATATTATATTCTGCCATGAAACACCTGGAAAAATAAGAAGGATTGGAATAGCCTACCATATACATTACTTCCGATACAGTGAATCTGCCTTGTAATAAAAGTGTAGCGGCTCTTATCATCCTAACACGCCGAATAAGGCTTACTGGAGTAACCCCCGTCAACTGTTTAATCTTTCGATACAACAGTTTTCGATTCATTCCCAACAGTTGACAGAGCATAGCAACATTAAACTCTGTATTTTCCATATGCTCTTCCAACACTGAAACAAGCTTGTTAAGCCAAATTCGTTTCAATTCCAGTTGTCTGTTTTCCAATGGTTTGCATGAATCCATTTTCTCCAATTTTAATATTCCTTCTAAGATCTGTTTGGCTTGTAGTGAGTCCATACCAACTTGATTTTGCAAAGCCTGCAGTTCATTTTTATCTGGTAAAGACACAATAATATTAATTAAGACTCCAGTATCATTTTCCTCACATCTTATGTCAACCTGGCCTTGATATAGATTAACAAATTTGGGAATTAAATGTACCCCCACAAGAGCGATTATTTCATCTATTATTTTAAGATATTCTTTCATATCTTTCTTGCCTTTTGGTATAAGTACAAATTATCCAAATATCAGACAAACATTCTCTCACGGTATTCTGACGGAGTAGTGCCTGTATGCTTACGAAAAAAACGTGTCATCGTAGAATTCGATTGAAAATTAGTTCGTGAAACCACTTCCTTTATTTCAAGATTGGAGTCTTTCAATAAGACTTTTATCTCAAGTATGGTATATTCCACAATCCACTCTTTAGCCGAACGACCAGTATTATCTGTTATTAACATTGTCAGATATTTAGGTGAGATACACATCTTATCTGCATAAAATGCCACATCACGACTTATAGTATGATACTCTATAACCAAATAAAAGAATTCAAAAACCTGCTTCTCTTTACGTACAAACTTCACGGAAGCCATAGCCTTGGGGTTACTCTTATAGCCCACATACAAGTCCCAATAATAAACCCTCAATAAATACATCACCGATTCCCTCCTAAGAAAGGCACAAGATAAATCTACACGGCATGACAATATATGACAGAAATGAACAAAGCGCTTATACTCTTCTTCACTGAGCGGAGAGCTATAATATTTCCTCATATAGAAAAAATAGTCAAGTGTAAGCCTACCCAGCCCATTAATGGTATCCATAAACAATTTCTTTGGTACTTTAAAGAAAATAACGGCAAAGTCTGTACTGATTTCGGTTATACTTGCCAACTGATAAGGAAAAATAGTTATCAAATCATTCTTCACAACCCTGCGTTTATTAGAAAACACATTAAAAAGAGCAGAGCCTCCGGTACAAACTCCATTTATCCCTTCTTCTAGATATGTCGGAATCCCGTCAAGAGGCAAATCAATTACCTTTGTATAAATATTGAACTCCTCTAAATCAAACACACCACTTGAAAAAGGCCTATTATCTTTTGTAGCTTTTACCATATTTGTTTTAAATATTATGCTAAGTTACAAAAGAAAATCATTTTTAGATTATTTGTTCTAAAATTGCACATATATACTGAAGTTCAGTCAAAACTAAAGTATAAATTCTTATTCTATAAAGGGCTAAATAATATCCGATAGGGCAGAGATAATGGAATAAAAAAAGTCCCACAAATCGTTGAATTTATGAGACTTACCTATTCATTATCCAGTTAGTTCAGCGGAGAGACAGGCTCTCGAACTTATACTTTCACAGAATATCATAAAACTGCAAACGACTGATAATCAAGTGTAAATTACAATATAGAGTAAAAGTAAATGTTTCTAAATGTCTTTTGCTATCTCAATAATTGGGTGTATATTTGGGTGTAGAATTTCAAACGCACCCAATTATGAATATCAAGCGCAACATCATTTTTGCA
>OGWV01002920.1_pt1 | contig 10240 bp, 5 predicted proteins | sample 1576081 | NCBI WGS metagenome assembly OGWV01 (sample SAMEA3541541, study PRJEB24748) | human gut metagenome | biome: human gut; feature: human-associated habitat; material: faeces | place: China | collected 2012 | reverse complement strand
GCCGCGAGGGCACAAAGCGCATGAACGAGCTGCTCTGGGCCATGCGGGACTACCGCCTCAGCGAGTCGGACTTTCATATGCTCACCGACCTTGGCGAGATGATCTCCGTCACGGCGTTCTGCAATCTGGGCCGCAATTCCTACCACACGCTGGAGACGGCCATCAAATACTTTCCCGAGGAATTCAAGGATCACCTGCGCGGGGACTGCGCGCTCTGCGAGCTTGACCGCGAGCCGATCGAGCCGGGTGGACTTCCCTATAACCGCATCCGCCTCGAGATCGACCCGAGCATCTGCCGCGGATGCAGCAAGTGCTCGCGTTCCTGCCACGCCGAGGCCATCACGGGCGTCATCAAGTCGCCGTTCGTGATCGATCCGGAAAAATGCGTCAAATGCTATACCTGCATCGAGGCCTGCCCCTTTGATGCGATCCAGGAGGTGGAGATCGATGGCTAAGGGTATCATGTATGTCGACAACATCCGCGTGGAGTTCGACGACGAGCCCACGATCATGGATGTCTGCCGCAAGGCGGGCGTGGAAATGCCGAACTTCTGCTTCCACTCCGACCTTTCCGTTTACGGCGCGTGCCGCATGTGTATGGTCGAGGATCTGGGCACCGGCAAGATCGACGCCGCCTGCACGACCAAGCCGAAAAACGGCATGCGCATCCGCACCAATGCGCATCCTGATGAGGATTTCGTCACAATAGCACCACTCGTTGACGGTGGCAAGACCAAGGTTATAAGTCCGGAGGAGCTTGACAAGATAAAAGAGGGCAGAGGTGTCGCAGAGGACTTAAACGATGATGATACCGGTGCAGATAATGATGATGAGTATGCTGACGATGAAGACGATGATGATGAATATGATGAGTCACTCTTAGACGACGATGATGACGACGAAGACGATGACGATGATGATGACGGCAAGCTTTTAAATCCAAAGATGGATAAAGCAATCACAATCATGGGTATAGTAACAGCCGTAATCATTGTAATAGTTATCATATATCTTGCACTTTCAGTGGCAGGAGTGTTTAAGTTTGGCGGCAAAAAGAACTCAGAGTCACAGCAGACAGAGTCACAGACACAGACCGAGTCTGAATCAGAGTCAGAGACACAGACTGAGACAGAGGGCCAGATGATTGACATCAGAGGCATGTCAGTGGAGGATGCTCAGAAGGCAGTAGACCGCTTAAAGCTTGACCTCACAGTATTTGCATTTGAGACAAAGCAGTCAGATAAAAAGGACGGCACAATCCTTGAGCAGGATGTCAAGGCCGGAGATACAGTAAAACGTGGTTCACAGATTAATGTAGTTATCGCAGGAAAAGGTGATAGCACATCTGAGATGGTCAAGGTACCAAGTGTAATCGGAAAGACCAAGAGCTCAGCAAAGAGTACACTCGAATCAGCAGGCTTTAGTGTCACCTTCGAGTATGGAGATTACAATGACAGTGTAGCAGCAGATGTAGTAACAGCACAGTCACCATCAGCAAAGAACAAGGCTGCAAAGGGCAGCACAGTAACAGTCACCCTCTCACCGGGCCAGAAGCCAATCACCGTGCCAAACGTAGTAGGCGCCTCACAGTCACATGCAGAAAGCGCCCTCGCAGGAGCAGGGCTCAAGTACACCTATGCCGACTCCCAGTACAGCGACACAGTACCCGCCGGCAACGTAATCAGCCAGACCAAATCCGGCGAAACCGTAGCCGCAGGCACCACAATCACACTTACACTCAGTAAGGGTAAGCAGGAGATATCAACTAACGTAAGTAAGACAGTTAAGCTTGATATCGGAGAAGTTAATATTACAGGTGGTTCATATTCACTTGTGGGTTCTGACGGAAAAACTTATGCAAGCGGAAGTGATGTAACATCAGCTTCAGTTACAGTAAGTGGAACAATGAACTGTAAAACAGGTACAGTAACGGTTACATGGCAGTATACAGAGCCTGTCAAGGATGAGAATGGAAATGTAACAGGTGAAAAGCCGGGAGAAAAAACGATTTCTGTACAAGTACCATAATTTGATGAAAACGTGGATGGCAATACATCTCCTTATTGTAGCCATCGGATAGCACCCACGAAGTGGTGCTATCCGCACCCCACTACCACACCAACTCGCGGACGAGAACCTGAATTCGCGGAGAAGGACTGTAGATAGCGGGGCAGGCATGTGTTCCGAGAAAAAAATATGAAATGCCCCGGGGTGCCATAAAACTACCGAGGAAAAAACAGGGCAGAGCAAGCCATAGCCTGTCCGTAGGAGAGCCCGGGGCTGGCTTCATATTTTTTAAGAGGAATATATGCCTGCCCCCGCCACCCACATAACCTCAAAGCGCGGCATGCACCCCGCCGAAAGCGTGACTCCTGAAATACAAAAGCAATACAAGGAAAACCATGACAGGAAAAATTATTAAAGGAATTGCCGGCTTCTACTATGTCTACGTAGAAGAAACCAAAGAAGCAAAAGAAACTGCCACAGGCGGCACTCTCTACGAGTGCAAAGCAAAAGGCACCTTCAGAAAACAAAAGATAAAGCCGCTGGTTGGCGATATCGTCGACATAGCAGTCCTCGATGATGAAAAGCACATAGGCAATGTCGAACGTATACTGCCACGGAAAAACGAACTTATCAGGCCGGCTGTGTCCAATATAGACATGGCCCTGGTTATTTTTGCATCCGCAAAGCCGGATCCCAATTTCAACCTGCTTGATAGGTTTTTGTGTATGATGGAGTACCAGCATGTCCCGGTTACCATATGCTTCAACAAAAAGGACTTAATCACACCTAAAGAGCAGCAGGAGCTTAAAAGCATATACGAGCCGGCTGGCTATAGAGTGCTTTTTACCAGCACGAAAACAGGTGAGGGCATAGATGAGATAAAGCACATTTTAGAGGGAAGGACGACCACGGTTGCAGGTCCCTCGGGAGTTGGCAAGTCATCTATCATCAACTGTCTGCAGGATGATGTGCAGATGGAGACCGGACATATAAGTGAGAAAATAGAGCGCGGAAAGCATACGACCAGACATTCTGAGATTATCCCTATAAAGGATGGCACGTATATCATGGATACACCGGGCTTTAGCTCGATGGATGTGCCGGGCTTTGAAAAGGAAGATCTGTGGACATGTTATCCGGAGTTTGTAGAGTATGAGCCATATTGCAGGTTTCAGGGCTGCAGTCATATAAATGAGCCGGACTGCGGCGTGAAGGAAGCTCTTGCAGATGGGAAAATATCGCAGGTGCGGTATGATAATTATAAGCTTTTATATGAGGAGCTTAAAAATAGACAAAAGTATTAATTTAAAGCATAATCAAACGGAGGAAAACATGAACTGTTTATCACCATCAATTTTATCAGCGGATTATTCAATACTCGGAGAGCAGCTTAAGCAGCTTGATGAGGCAGGAGCACAGTATGTGCATATAGATGTTATGGACGGCAGCTTCGTTCCAAGCATATCAATAGGACTGCCGGTCATAAAGACAATCAGAAAGTGTACAGAGCGTATGTTTGATGTGCATCTGATGATAGATGAGCCGGTCAGATATATAGATGATTTTGCGACAGCAGGAGCAGATATCATCACAGTCCATGCGGAGGCATGTAAGCATCTTGACAGGACAATCGAGGCAATAAAGGAAAAGGGCATACTGGCAGGTGTAGCATTAAATCCGGCTACTCCGCTCTCAGCCATAGAGTATGTGCTTCCAAAGGTGGACATGGTGCTTATCATGACTGTAAATCCGGGCTTTGGAGGACAAAAGCTTATTCCGTACACTGTAGATAAGGTGCGCGACTTAAAGGCGCTTCTTGAGAAAACCGCAAATAAGGCTGATATCGAGGTGGACGGTGGTGTTAATCTTGAGAACGTGGAGACACTGCTTGCGGCAGGAGCCAATATCATTGTTGCGGGAAGTGCGGTGTTTAGCGGAGATATAGAAGAAAATGTAAAGGGTTTTCTGAATATCATGATGTAACAGATGCAGGTTAAAACAAAAATGCTTCCGGGGCTGTAGCAAATGTGGATATGTTATTTATAAGAAGGTGGATAAAATGAGGTATTTGATTGTATGTGGTGGAAAAATAGATAAGGAATTCGGCTTAAATGAGATAAAGACTGATGGAATAGATGCCATAATTGCGGCTGACAGCGGAATGGATTTCCTGTACGAAAACGGTGTCACGCCTGATATAATTGTAGGTGATTTCGATTCAGCCACGACAAAGGCCTTGGAGTTTTTTGAGAGAAAGGGACAGACAGAGATACACAGGCTCAATCCCATAAAGGATGATACTGATACAGAGTATGCCATAAGACTTGCCATAAGAGAGGGTGCACGAAGCATAGTGATGCTTGGAGCAACAGGCAGCAGAATAGACCATGTGCTCGGCAATATTTCGCTTTTGGGAATAGGATTGGAAAGTAAAACTGACATCAGCATTATCGACACAAACAACCGTATAAGGATGGCGGATAAGCCCGTAACCATTGAAAAATCAGCCCAGTATGGCAGGTTTGTCTCGCTTATAGCAGTGACAGACGACAATGAGGTGAGCCTTAGAGGCTTTAAGTATCCTGTTACTGATTATTCATTTGACAGATTTACATCGCTTGGTATATCCAATGAAATAGTCGATGACCATGCAGTGATTGATATCCATAGAGGAAAATTCATCATTATTGAGTCAAAAGATTGACTTTTTAGGTATTTTGGGCTATTATATTTTTAGAATTATTTCGGAATATCTGATTACATGGAAGGATTTATCCAGTGTCAGATTTTGAACGTGATGGGGTTATCAGATGATAGAAAAGTATTATAGCGGGGTAATTGAACAGATTTACAATCGCATAGGAAAAGAGACTCGAAATATCGTAATGGCGAATTATAGCAATGATTTTTCGATTGAAAATCTTGAGGTTATAAGACGTTATCAAAGCAATGAGGATAACGTCTTTTTTGCATACAGTGAGTTTTCTTACAATACTTTAGTCGGAGCTTATGAGCCATTTTTAGACATTATATGCAATATGCACAGGCGCTTTATTGGTGGAAGCTTTGATGATTTCCAGAAGGAGTGCGGTGTGTACTACCTGCACAGACAGGTGTTAAACAGCTATTATGAGACCGGTGAGTGTTTTAGAGAGGAGACAGTGCTGTTAAATGAGGTAGCATACGAGCAGAGACGCATGACTAAGGCTATAGTTGACATGCTTAAGAGGCTTTCAGAAGTGAGGCCATTGATGATTGTGATAAACAGATTCCAGATGGCGTCAAAGAGCTCTATTGAGACCATCAAGTATCTGATTGACAATCCGTGCACCAATATCGGTATTGTCTTAGGTGTTAATGTCCAGGTCAAGGGTACTGACAGTACTGTTGAGGTGTGGGATCGTATAGTCGAGTCTCTTGAGGACAGGAGTGCCATATACTATATAGGCAGTGCCGGACAACAGAAGAATCATATAAGAGACACAAGTGATGACGAGCTGTATATCACTACAAACTTTGAGCAGAGTATTCAGGAAGCATCAAATATTATGGAGTTTCTGGATTATGAGCAGGCAAGGAGAGGCTGTCGTATCATAGAGCACAAGATTAAGTTTGAGGATGCATGGATTGATGAAAAGAGTCTGAGACGTTTTTATTTGATCTATGCAAGGACATCTGTTTTACTTGGAGAGATGTCCAAAGCGATTGAGCTTACGAATGAGTACAAGGCGCTGATACCGGAAAGTGACAGTGAGCATTATTTTTCTATATATTATTTTATGAAGGGCACCTGCTATATGTATCAGGGCAAGCTTGAGAAGGCTGAGGGCTGTGCAAAGAAAGCCTATGACTATGCACTTTTGGCGGATGATGAATTGCTTGAATTCAAGTCCGAGCTTTTGTCCGTTATGATAAAGATGTCGGGCTGGTACAATATATTTTTCTGTGTGCAGGATATACCTGTCAGTGATGAATTTATAGAAAAGATTATAAAGCACGGATACAGAAATCATCTTGCGCATATATATATTTACGCATATGACAATAGCCGGGATGTGGTGAAACAGTCATTTTATGATGAATCATTGCTAAAGCATTTTACAAAGGGACTTGAGCTTGCAAAGAAGATAGAAAATGAGCAGCTTGTGTATGATGCATATCAGAAGACTATCATGCTTGCCAGCACAAACGGTCTCAATGAGATAGCATTTTTATATGTTATCCGTACATACGAGTTCATGAAGGAACACGGCAATATATATGTTGCGAGAGTACTTACGGCTATAGGCTACAATCTGAGTGCCATGGGTAAAAATGAGCTTGTTGACGATTATTATAATACTGCAATAAATATGTTATATTATCTGAAGATGCCGGAGGATATAGCTGAGGTGTATTATAATAAGTCTCTTAACTATATCATGCAGGGTAATTATAAGGAGGCTGTCCAGGCACTTTTAATTGCCATGAAGACTATTATAAAGCTCCATCTAAACAGCTTAAGAGTGTGCAACACGAGTAAGGTATATGCGCTTCTTGCACTTGCATCTATATTTTCAGGTGACAGATTCAGCTGTGAGCGTTATCTGCTCAGCTGCAAGCAGTTTCTCAATTACGTCATATACAGGGTAATTGACAGCACAAGAACAGAGGCTGTTCATGACTATTCCAGATGCGATGATGAGATGTTTCTGTACTCATTTGCATCGGCTATGCTCTTGTGGCACGATGATAAAAAGGAAGAAGCCTTTTTGCGGTTTGAAGATGCAGAGAGATACCTCGTTAATGCGGAGGGCAATGAGTTTTTTGCATATTCGATATACAGGAAAAGCAGGATTAAGCTGTTTGAACAGCTCGGCAAAAATGAGCTTATAGAGCATGAGAGAATACTTTTAGATGCACACAATAAAAGAATGCATGAAATAGCAGAAGCAGCTCCGCTTGAAATGTTAAAAAATATCAACTTAGAGTCACTGAGTGAAGGCTTTATCAATGAAAGACAGATTGATCTGCTTGTAAAGCAGCAGGGACTTGCTAAGGACTATCAGAGCTCAAAGCGCCAGATTGAGTTTATTTCCATATGGCAGACTATTGTCGATGTAAATGACCAGAAGAAGGAGACTATGATTGAAAATGCCATGAGCAATTTTATCAATCATTTCAGTCTGGACTGTGCGCTGATTATAGATCTGCACGCGAAGGAGCCGCAGGTGCTTTATAATGATACAGAATGTGATATGACAGATGAGGTTATAAAGGGTATATGTGATATCATGATAGACTATCCGGAGGGGTTTGCCACATCAAAGCTTGGAGAGGACTTCTACGAGCATGAAAATATCATCTCGTACTTTGGCGTGGATGATGTATGTTCATTTGCTGCGGTGCCTTTTATCAAGAATGATGCGCTTTCAAGTGTGCTTATAGCATATGTGCGCATGAAGGACAACTGGCATGGCTCCATAGAGCGATACATGCTCAACGAGGATGATTTGAGTATTTTCAAGCTGTTATTCAGAGAACTTGAGTATTCCATTGCCCGTATTGAGGCCAACGAGAAGGCTAATGAGATGAACAGGAGACTGAAACAGGCCGCAGTTACCGACATGCTGACAGGCATATACAACAGAGCAGGTATGTATCAGGAGATTGAAAAGCTTGAAAAGCGCATAAGCGTGACATCAGGTGGTATGGATGTGGGACTTATGTTTATTGATCTGGACAACTTCAAGCATTATAATGATACGTATGGTCATGATATAGGTGATCTGATACTTAAGGAGATGGCCTTTATATTCAGGGAAGTGGCAAAGGACAGAGGCTTTGTGAGCAGATATGGCGGTGATGAGTTCATCATAGTCATTGAGTCATGCTCCAGATACGAGCTTGAGAATATTGCGAAGGACATCTATGCGAGGATTGCAGAGGCCGATGGCTTCAGCTGCCAGATAAAGAAATACCTGAATCATGACGTAGAGTTTAAAGAGGAGAAGAATATCACCTGTTCTATTGGTATTTCATATGAGAGAAATGTCACCAGTGAGAGCCAGATTACTGAGCTCATTAAGAAGGCGGATGATCTGATGTATACAGTAAAGACAGGCGAGAAAGGACACTATGCATTCTTTTAAATCAGATGAATTTAAGATAAGAGTACTGACAAAGGATGATGCGGAGGAATACAATGCACTGCTTCGTTATGCTTTTCAGGTAACAGAGGCAGATCTTGCCGAGACCGGTTGGAAGGATGATGAAATCAAGCAGTCGAAGTTTCCGGTGCTTGAGAGAGCTGATGTGCTTGGCTGCTTCAATATCATAGACAAAAAAGAGGAGCTTGTGGCTCAGTTTGCGGTATATCCGCTCGATATGAATATATATGGTGAGCGCTACGAGGTAGGCTTTGTCACAAGTGTGTGCACGTATCCTGAGTACACAGGTCATGGTCTCATGAAGAAGCTTATGAGAAAGAGTCTTACGAGGATGCGCGATAGCAACAAGTCGTTTGCCCTTTTGTATCCATACTCCATACCTCTTTACAGAGGGCTTGGCTGGGAGATTATCTCAAACAAGATGACATATGTGATAAAGGACAGACAGATTCCTACAAAGCTTAAGGAGCCGGGCTATGTGCGCCGTGTGCAGTGGGATGACGAGCAGTTTAAGAAGCTTCATACTCACTTTGCCGCGAAGACTCACGGCTGTCTGTACAGAAACAATCTGGCTTGGGAGGAGTACTTCCGCTGGGATGAGGACGATACGATGGTCGCCATCTACTATAACGAGGATGATGAACCGTGTGGCTATATGGTGTATCTTATCAGCTCCGATGTCATGCACATCAAGGAGCTCATCTACATAAACCGTGAGGCACAGCTTGGCCTGTGGGAGTACATTCATGCGCATGATTCCATGATTGATGAGGTCAGAGGCAACAACTATTACAGCGAGCCCATTGCCTTTGAGCTCGATGACAGTGATATAAAGGAGACAATAAGACCGTATGCCATGGGCAGAATCATCGACGTGGCGCAGTTTATTTCACAGTATAACTGTGACCCTGATGGCCCGGACGGCTGCTTTAGCTTCAAGATAGAGGATGAGCTTCTGCCGTGGAACAATGGCACATTTGTCATTGATTTTGAGAAAGGGCACTGTGCTCTCACCGACAAAAATCCACAGTATCACCTAAGCATGTCTATTGGCACGTTTACCACACTGCTTTTAGGCTACAAGAGTGCTGAGAAGCTTTTGCAGATGGGCAAAATACAGACTACGTATGATGCTGTTGCAAGGCTTGACGATATTTTATATCATGAGATACCATATGTGTCTGATTATATATAATGATTAAAGGGGCAAAAGGTATCATATAATTAAAGGTAAAGGAAAATAATATGTCAAATTATGTTATCAGCTGCTGCTCGACAGCAGATCTTACCAGGGAGCATATGCTCGAGAGAAATATTAAGTACGCATGCTTTCACTATGAGCTTGACGGTAAAGAGTATATGGATGATTTAGGACAGTCCATGCCACTGCCGGATTTCTACAAGGCAATGGAGGCAGGTGCCATGACAAAGACCTCGCAGATCAATCAGGAGGAGTACATGGAGTACTTCAGGCAGTTTCTGGATGAGGGATATGATGTGCTTCACTGTACACTAAGCTCCGGTATATCAGGTACAGTCAACTCGGCAAGGCTTGCAAAGGAAGCTCTCGAGGAGGAATACCCTGACAGAAAGATATATGTGATTGATTCGCTGGCAGCATCGTCAGGCTTTGGTCTTTTGATGGATAAGCTCGCTGACCTTAGGGATAGCGGCATGGATATTGATACACTGGCTGATTGGACCATGGAGCACAGACTTGAGGTGAATCACTGGTTCTTCTCATCAGACCTTACATTTTTTATCAGGGGCGGCCGTATTTCAAAGACAGCGGGATTCGTGGGAAATGTGCTTAATATCTGTCCTTTCATGAATGTGAGCAATGAGGGAAAGCTTATTGTGCGTGAGAAAATCCGCACTAAAAAGAAGGCAATAAAGGAGATGCTTGTGAAGATGCAGGCGCTCTGCAAGGACGGTGCCGATTATTCGGATAAGGTCTATATATCGAATTCCACATGCCATGAGGATGCTAAAGCCGTAGCTGATCTTATAGAGGCTGCATTCCCGAAGATGAAGGGTAAAGTAGAGATAAATGATATCGGTACGACTATAGGAAGCCACACCGG
>OGWV01002914.1_pt1 | contig 10252 bp, 8 predicted proteins | sample 1576081 | NCBI WGS metagenome assembly OGWV01 (sample SAMEA3541541, study PRJEB24748) | human gut metagenome | biome: human gut; feature: human-associated habitat; material: faeces | place: China | collected 2012 | reverse complement strand
ATTGGAAAAAAGTCGTAAAAAACAGCCTGCTCGCAGGAATTTCCCGGTAAATTAGTCTGTGAAATCGGGAACAGCAAGGTGGCGGGATAGTTAAAAAGTACGCTCAACGAGGTGGTATCGGGGCTGATGACGATCACTCCGGAAAAGCGCCCGGAGTTAGGATATATCCCGTCGGGTTCCACGAATGATTTCGCATCCAGTCTGGGACTTCCGAAAAATATGCGGAAAGCGGCGCAGACAGCTGCGCTGGGAAAACCATTTCTGGTGGATGTCGGTGTATTCGGTAAAAACCGATATTTCGTCTATGTGGCGGCGTTCGGAGCATTTACGGAGGTATCCTATTCGACCCCGCAGGAGACGAAAAATATTTTGGGGCATCAGGCATATATGCTGGAAGCTATCAAACGCCTGACAGGGCTTAAATCCTACCGGATGCGCCTTACGTGGGAACATCTGGGGGAGCAGAGAGAATTGGAAGAGGAATTTATTCTGGGAATGGTGACCAATACGACCTCGATCGGAGGTTTTAAAGGACTGGTTGGTATGGACGTGGCGCTGGATGACGGAGAGTTTGAGGTGCTTCTGGTCCGGAAACCGCGCACGCCGCTTGACATTGCAAGTATTGCTGCTTATCTGATTCAGCACGGCAATTTTGGCAAGGCTCGTCAGCACGTTGCAGCAGAAGTCGATCTGGGTGCAGCGGTAGCCCTGCTGGGTGCAGGTGTACATCAGGCGGCGGGTTATCAGAAAATAACTGCACAGCGTTGAAACGACGTTCAGGCCGTAGACCGTGTATGCCGTGGCGGCGGGCACGTCGGGCATGATCCACCGCAGGGCCGCCGCGCCGATGAGCGCCAGCCCCGCAATGACCAGGCCGACGACGCGGTAGGCCCACTTGTACATCGACATGTACTTGCTGATCTTTTCCTCATTTTTGGCGGCGATTTGCTCGTAGAGACGATAACTTATGACGCTGCCAACGCCGAACTCGGCGATGGAGAAAAAGTTGAAAAGCTGGCTGACGACCTGCGATGCCGTGGTGATCTGCGGGCCGAAGTTATCGACGAGCAGACGCCGCGTGACGAGGCCCAGCAGCAGAAGCAGCAGACTGGACCCGAGGGCGTAGGCCATATTCAGTAAGGTACGTTTGGTACGCAAGGCAGTTCCTTTCACAAAAGCCTTCCCCCGAGGAGGAAGGCGGCCCGGAGGGCCGGAGGAGGGGAGAGTATGAGTTGTAAGCCGTTCATGGGCGGTGATGGCGAGGTTAGCCCTCATCAGTCGCCTACGGCGACAGCTTCAGTCTCCGCGTCAAGAGCCGCCTACGGCGGTTACGTTTCGACACGCGCCTGCGGGCGCAGCCCCTTGGGGAAGCCTTTAGCGGCGGCTCGCCGCCCACAGGGTAAATTTCGGCCCGAAGGTCTGCATCATCCACTGGAACAGCCGCCAGTCGCGGCGGGTGCGGACCTCGGTGCCGTGGGGGTAGAGCGGGCGCAGCTGCTCGATATAGGGCAGGCAGGCCTTGCGGATGGCGGCGTCCCTGACCGCTGCCGTGCGGGCCTGCGGCCAGAAAACGTCTGCAGCGGCATCCTGCATGGCGGCGTAGGCCGCGGCGTCCGCCGTGCCGTTGGCGGAGAGCCTGGCCAGGCGGCGCTGTGCGGCGGCAAGGCCCCGAAAGCGTTTGGGCAGATTTTTGGCATCTGTCAAAAGACTGCCCTGCCGTCCGACGCGGTAATGGGTGAAAACCGTGTCCAGAAAGTAGAGCCTGTCGCAGTGCAGCAGCAGCTCAAGGTCAAAGGGCCAGTCCTCGGCCCAGACGCAGTCCGGCAGGAAGCGGACGCGGGCCTGCTCCAAAAAGGACCGCCGGATGCAGTATTTCCAGACCGACCAGTGCCCGGCGGTGTACAGGGCCTTCAGCCGCGCGGCGTAGTCGCTGCTGGCAAACGGGCCGGGCACCAGATGCAGACCGTCGTGCGGGGTCAGCGTGCCGTCGGGCTGCCATTCGAGATGCCTGCCGATGAACCAGTCGCAGTCCGGGTGGGCGGCCAGCGCACCGCGCAGCTGCGCCAGCAGGCCGGGGGCCATGGCGTCGTCACTGTCGAGAAACAGCAGCCAGTCGCCTGTGGCGGCCTTGAGGCCGGTGTTGCGCGCCGCGGCAAGGCCGCCGTTTTCCCGGTGAATGACCTGCAGGCCGGGCAGCTCGGCGGCGAGGGCGTCGCACATCGCGCCGCTTTGGTCGGTGGAACCGTCGTCCACAAGGATGCACTCCCAGTCGCGCGGGCCGGGCTGCTCGACCACGCTTTTGACGCAGGCGGACAGGTAGTTTTGCACGTTGTAGACGGGGATGATGATGGAAAAGAGAGGCATAAGTGTCTCCTTGCTATAAAGCCTTCCCCCGAGGGGGGATGTGGCCCGAAGGGCCGGATGAGGGGAGAGTGTGCGCTGCAAGCTGTTAGCGGGTGATGATGGCGAGGTTTGCCCTCATCAGTCGCCTGCGGTGACAGCTTGCCCCGAGGGGGAAGTCTTTATAAGCTGCCATCCGTCCTGATACAAGGCCGTTTTCTTCGTGTGCGCATACCATTTATCCGGCGCCCAGGTTTGTTTATCGGGGGCGGGGGCAAGGTACTGCGCCCACCAGCTGTAGGTGGAGTTGCTCAGGACAAAGCCGCGGCAGAGCTGCATGAAGGCCAGGTCAGCGACGGCCTCGCCGCGGGGCAGGAACACGGCGGGCAGACCCGCGGTGTCCAGATGCTCCCGCGCCCAGTCGATGTCGTCGGAAAAGACAAACAGCGCGGCGTCGGGGTGCTCGTCCCTGACCGCTGCGACAGCGCGGGCGTAGTAGTCCGGCGTGCAGACCTGTAAGATCGCGTTCTCGGGCTTCTGGTAGTCGCCGCGGCGCAGATGGACGCAGACGGGGTACGCGGCGGCGGTGATCTGCGCCGCATAGGGCCCGGCGGGGGCGGCTTTTGCACGCAGCTCTTCCCTTATAATAGGGGCAAAATCCGCAAAGTAGCGCTCACTCTGGAAGTACCCCCACGCGAGGAAATCGCGGGCGTGGCCGCGGCGGGCGGGGGTGTAGCCGTCGGTGGCAAAGTGCAGGCCGACGGCGTTCAGCAGCGGGGCAGCGGCAGCCTCAAAGCTGTGCCAGTCGCGGGCCATCAGGCCGCGGCGCTGCTCGTACTTGATCATCAGCGCCTTGGCGGCGTTCCGGCGCGGCAGGTGTGCCTTGGCAAAGCCCGCGTCGGCAATGATTTTGACGTCCGGCGAGATGTTCAGTGCGTCCAGCGCGCAGACCGTGTGCGCCGGGGCACCGTCGCGCCAGTCCTGCCGGTCCAGCAGGGTGACGGGCTCACCGCAGCGCAGACCCAGCGCCCGCGCGAAGGCGTAGATGAACATCTGGTTGCCGAGGCCCCCGGCCAGTTCGGCGTAGATCATGCGTGTCCTCCCAGTTTGTCGTACAGCTGCTCCATGCGGCGGGCAGCGGTTTTCAGCTCGTACCCGGCGGCGGAGAGCGCGGCCCAGTGGTCGTCGTGGTCGCCGTGGGCGGCGATGGCCTCGGCCTTGGCGGCCCAGTCGGTCAGCGGCGCGGCCAGCGGCAGAAAATGCACAAGGTCGGTCACCGAGCCGTCGTCGGGCACGTTGGTGGACGCCAGGCACGGCACGCCGCAGCCCTGCGCCTCCACCAGGGTGACGGGGCTGCCCTCAAAGTTGCTGGGCAGCAGAAACAGGTCAAAGGCGTTCATGAAGGCGGGTACATCGCTCTGAACGCCCGCAAAGATGACGCGGTCTGTCAGGCCGCGGCGGGCCGCGGCGGCGCGCATTTCAGGCTCCATCTCGCCGGTGCCGACGAGCAGCAGCTTCCAATGCGGGTCCTGCGCGGCCATCGCGGCAAAGACCTCCATCAGGAAAAGCGGATTTTTCTGGTGGTTCAGCCGCCCGACGAACCCGGCCAGCCGGTCCGTGTCGGTAATGCCCCAGGCGGCGCGGGTCGCGGCGCGGGCGGCGGCATCCGGGTGAAAGCGCCCGGCATCCACGGCGTTGCAGGCCACGGAAAAGTTCGGCTTAGCGTCGATATGGTCACCGAACACGAACCGCCCCGCCGCGACGCCGCAGCCGAGGAAGTAGTCCGCGAACAGCTGGTACACCAGATGGGCGGCGCGCCAGGTCAGCGTCATGGGCGGGTAGACGATGTGGCTGTGCACCACGATTTTAGCCCGGGGGCAGAGCACGCGCATCATGCCGCAGACCGGGGCGCCGATCTTGCTGGCCGTGTGGTAGTGGATGATGTCGTAGTCCTTATGGGTGCGCAGGTGGGCGGCCAGGGCTCGGATGCGGTCCTTTTTGTTATCCGGCACGGCGAGTATCTCGACGCCGTGCGCCTCGAGTGCCGGGGCCGTGCTGGCCTGGTCCGGCGGGCACTGGCCGACGAAAAGGGTGACGCGGTATTTGGCGGTATCGAGGTGCAGGAGCAGGTTCTGGACATACCGCTGTACGCCGCTCTGCACGCCGAGGTGGTTGCTGATCATTAAGATTTTCATGGTGGTCTCCGGAAACAATAAAAGATAAGAGAGAAAAGATAATAGAAGTGGAGCGGCGCCGCGCGCCGCAATTTTAACCACAGGAGAATATAATATAAGGATAAAGCGATAGACAGGGAAGGTTGAGGGCCGGACATGTCCGGCCCCTACGGGCAGGCTTTTTAAGACGCGCCGTCTGACGGCGCACATTTTTTATTATCTATTATCTCTTATCTATTATCTGAAAAATTACCAGTAACTCCCGCCCTCGACCTTTTCTTTATTGCTGATGCCCTCGGTCTCGTCGGGACGGACCCAGGCGGGGTTGTAGAGCTTGGAAATGACGGGGTGGTCGTCCCAGCGCTTGCCCTTGATGCCAAACAAAAGCTGCGTGGCACCGCTCATTTGTATGGCGGCGTGGCCGGTGTCGCGGGCGTGGGCGGCCAGCGGCAGGCTGTAGGCCCCTGCGCCGACGATGGCGACGTCGTAGTCGGCGGCGTCCATCCGGCGCTCCATCTCGGTCAGGGCGTCAAACCAGCTGGCGTAGCCGGTATCCTGCCCGCCCAGACCCTGCACGGCCTGAATGACCGTCAGGCAGGCAAGCTCCGGCAGCACGTCTTTGCTGGGAAACAGCTGGGTGCGCTTTTCATACTGGGCTAAAATCGTGCGGCGGAACGGATGCACGACGAGCACCCGTTTGCCCGCGAGGGCGGCGCTCCACGGGCGGGCGTGGTAGTAGGGCTCCAAGGCGCGCAGCTCGGTAAAGCGGGTCGCGTCACAGCCGCGGATGACCTCCCGCTCGGCCCCGACGTTCCAGAGGGCGAGCAGCTCGGCGCTCTGCGCAGTCTTGACGTAGAGGCGGCAGAATTTGTCCAGCGTGGCATCGTCGGTGGGAAAGACGCCCGACAGATTCCGAATGTCCGCCCGCGTGCGGTCCGTGAAATTGTGCCCGCCGTTTTGCAGCCAGTCGGCCACGGTGCGCATCTCGGTGGCACCGCAGCGGCCAAACAGGAACGGCTGACCGCTCTCGAGCAGGTCGCGCGCCAGGTCATTGCCGGCGGCGGCGGGCAGGATGTCCACGCCGCGGTATTTCATTGTAAAGCGCAGACCGCGGTAGAGGTCGGCGGCCTTCTGCAAAAGAGGATTGTCGTTATCCATTGGCTTTTCCCTTTTTGGGCAGCAGGGTCAGGGCCAGCTCGGCACTGTTCTGCCACAGAAAGTTTTCGTTCACGCGGCTCTGGGCGGCGTGGCCCATGGCGGCGGTGGTTTTGTCCAGCGCTGCGGCCAGCTCGGGCACGGTGCCGCACAGCAGGCCGCTGATGCCGTTCTCAATGATAAGGTCGGGGCCGGGGGCGTGGCGCGCCACCGGCGGGCAGCCCGCGTACATGGCCTCCAGCAGGCTCATGCCGAAAATCTCATTCGGGTTCAGGTTCACAAAAGCGTCGCAGGCATGATAATAAACGTGCACCTGCTCGTTGGGCAGCTGCGGGATCAGGCGGCAGCGGTCCAGTAAGCCCGCGTCTGTCAGGCGGCGGGTCAGCTCATCGCCCAGTGAGCCCCGGCCGATGATGATGGCGTACCAGTCCGGCGCGGCCTGCAAAAGCGGCACAAGGTCGAGCGGCTGCTTGTAGGGGTCAAGGCGGCCCACAAAGATGAACACCCGCGCGTGCTCGTCGATTTTGAGCGCACGGCGGATCTCGGTGCGGTTGTTGGGGATGGACGGGATGATGGCGGTGTCCAGCCCGACGGGCATCAGCCCCGCGCAGGGCACGCCGAGGCTTTCCAGCTCGGCGGCGACGGCGGGGGTTTTGGCGTAGGTGGGCGTTTTGCGGTATACCGCCAGATTGCGGCGCAGCAGCAGATCCATGACCCTGCGCACGACGGCGTGGTTGGAGGTGCTTTTCAGCGCACCGAGCTGGCTGTAAAACAGGATGCCGTGCTTTTGGCAGAAGCGGTACAGCCCCGGCACGCCGAGGGAGTTGTCGCCCATGACATGGACGGCGTCGGCATGCTCGTCGAGCAGGATCTGCCAGCTTTTATAGAATGCCTGCACGCCGAAGGCGACGGCGGGCATATAGCAGATTTTTACGTTTGGCTCCGGGGTCTCGATCCGGGGGGCTTTAGCGCCCGGCTCCGGGTAGAGCACGACGGCGCGGCAGCCCAGCGCGGCAAAGGCGCGGGCAAGGCCGACCTCCTGCCGGTTATACAGGCCCTTCTGGCCCGACGGCCCGCGGTAAAATTGCGGAATGACGATGGTTTTCATGTGCGTGGGAATACCTCATTGTGGGAGTAAAATTTCCTTGGCCCCCTCTGGGAGGGGGCTCCGCCCGCAGGCGGTGGAGGAGAGAGGTTGATGGTTGTCCGGAAGATTTCGGGTTATGGCGAGGTTCTCTCCCTCCGGCCCTGCGGGGCCACCTCCCTCGCAGAGGGAGGCAAGAGGGGCGGGGCGTCGGGGACGCCGCCCCCTACATTACTCGGCGGCGGGTGTGGAAACTTCCGGCTTTTCGATTTTTGGGATGCGGGTCAGATACCTTGCGTCGATGATCTCTAAAACGTCATCGCGGCAGTAGGTGTGGATGCCGATGATGTCCGCGGGGGCAAGGCCGGTGATCTCGACGTTCTGCGGCGTGGCGGCGCAAAGAGGCACCTCCGAGCTGCCGCGGCGGGCGAGAAATTGCAGATAGACCCCGTAGTCCACGGTGGTGCTGACCTGGGTGGGGTGGATGATCTGCTCACCCAGCAGGAAAAACGGCCCGGCGTTGCGGCTGACAAGGTCAAAGTCGCGGTGCTGCAGATTGTAGGCTTCATCGGGCAGCAGCTCAAACGGGCCGGGCGCGGCGGGCAGCGTGTCCTCGGCAGGCAGCGGGACGGCGGCGGTCTCCTGTACGGCGTGGCGCAGCGTGTAGCGGCGGTAGCGCACATAGAGCTGGTTGTCGGGGCGGGTCTCGCTGCAAAGCAGGGTCAGGGCCTCGGCGCGGCGGTCCAGCAAAATCGTGTCGCAGAGCTCCTCGTCCGTGGGAAAGCGCTGCACCAGCTCCCATTGGGTGGGGAAGGTCTTGCAGCGGTAGAGCCGCAGGCTGTGGTCGCTGCCGGTCTCGGGGATCATCCAGACCTCACCGTTCCAGTCAAAGACCATCGGGAACGACAGGTGGAAATCTTCTTCCAGCGCGACGCGCCAGCCGTCGGCGGTGCCGTCGTCGTGCAGCTCGCAGACCTCGAGACGGCCCTTGCCGGTGGAGAGGTCCATCGCCTCGGCAAACAGCCAGCGCTTGCCGCGCCGGTGGTAGAGCAGCGGGTCGGCAAACCACCAGCCCTCCCGCCCGGGCAGCAGGGTGTAGGGGCCGCCTTCCAGAGCGGGCAGCGGCTCGGTGCCCTCGGCAGTGGGGCGGGGGCGCACGGCGATGGTGTAGATTTCTTTTTCGCCCATGACTTTGCGCAGCAGCCGCTTGGGCGGCATGTGCAGGGCGCGGTAAAACTGGTTCATGATACTTCCTCGGCGGCGCGGCGGCCGTATAGTTTTAGCAGGGTCTTGTAGTTTTCCTCGGCGCTGAAGCGGCGGCGGGTGGCGTTGGCGATGGCCGTGCAGTCAAACTGCATGGCGCTCATGGCGCGGACAGCCCCGGCCAGCGCGGCGGGGTCGCCGGGGGCAAAGCACAGCCCGTCAAACCCGGGCCGCACCGACGCCCCGACATTGCCGATGCCGCTGGCCAGCACCGGCGTGCCCAGCGCGTGGGCCTCCGCCGGGACAAGGGCAAAGCTCTCATAGCAGAGACTGGCGGCGACGACGGCGCGGCTCTCGGCCATCAGGCGGTGCAGCGCGTCCCGCGGAAGCTGGCCGATGAATTGCACCTTGGGCAGATTCTGCGCTTTGGCCCAGTCGGCCAGCGGGCCGTCCCCGGCCACAAGCAGCAGCGGTGCGTCCTTGCCCAGAATGCGCCATGCCTCAATGACGGTGCGCAGACCCTTTAGTTCCTCCAAGCGGCCCGCAAAGACGAACTGACGCTTGCGCTCCTCCCAGGGGGTGACGGGGCCGGAGGGCACGGTCACGGGGTTCGGCTTGACGACAAGGCGATTTTCGTCGAAGGTGGGATGGATCTTATTGAATTCCAGCAGCTTTTCCCGGTCAAACTCGGTGGGGGTGGTGATGGCGATGCCGCGCCATGTGCCCAGCACCCGATGCAGCCAGTAGGCTGCCACGACGACGAGCGTCTGCGCCCGGCTGCCGCGGTAGCAGCGGTGCCGCAGTGCGCAGTGCAGGCCGTGGTGCGGGCAGTCCTCACAGACCCGTCCGTCCCGCAGTAAGATGCCGTTCGGGCAGAACAGGCGGAAGTTGTGGAGCGTCAGCACCACCGGCACGCCGCACTTTTTGGCGGCGCGCACAACGGCAGGGCTGAGGAGCAGCAGCGTATTGTGGATGTGGACGGCGTCGATGTGCTGCTGTTCTATGATATTCCGCACGTCGCGGGCGGCTCGGCGGTTCCAGACGGCGCGAAAGGGCAGCAGCGCCTTAGCCGCGCCGTGGGCGGCCTCCTCATTGCTGCGCTCATAGACGACGACGGTGTGGCCGTGCTGCTCCAGCAGGGCGCGCTCCGCGGCAAAGACGGCGTCCTCGCCGCCGGGCAGCCGGTAATGACAGTGTATCAGCAGAATTTTCACGCAGCCGCCTCCTCTTGCAGACAATAAACCTATTATGACATTATACCCTTTTTGCGGCGCTTTCGCAACAAAAAAAGAGGAACGCAGTGCGTCCCTCGCGGTAAAATTACTGGTCGTCGTCACCGTGGAGCTGGGCCTCACGGATGGCCTTGATTTTTTTCTCGATGTCAAAGCTCTTTTCCAGTGCGGGGTAAATGGCCATCAGGCTCAGCAGGCAGGGCAGCCACAGGCTGGTTAAAATCAGCACAAAGCTGGAAATCGGCCAGAACAGCGCCACAGCGCCCCAGTACAGCAGCTGCCACAGCAGACCCAGGCCGCTGCGGGGCAGGTAGCCCAGGAACAGCATGAGGGAGTTTTTCAACAGTCCGGCGAAGGACAGGTCAAGCAGCGCGACCTGCACGTAGAGGTACTGGGCAATGCCGGCCAGCAGGATGAGGGCGACCAGCACGGTGATCACGGCCACCTGCCCGCTGGCAATGTCGATGTGGCAGAGTGAGAAAAGCTCCATGGCCAGCAGCAGGCCGCAGACAGCGCCGGGCAGCAGGGATTCCTTCAGGTTGCGCTTCCAGGTGCGGCGGTAGGTCTCCCACCAGTAGCCGGGCTCGTCGCGCAGCGTGCGCAGGATCGTGTCGTTCAGGCCGACGATCTGCGGCGCGGCGATCATGCCGCCCAGCACGCCCGCGATGACGAGCGGGACCAAAGAGTGGGTCTCGACGGCGAACCAGACACCGGCGGCAAACGGCAGACCGCCGAGCATCGCCAGTATGCCGGCCAGCCAGATGGTGGAGAAGTCGCGGCCCAAAATCTCAAAAAAGCGGGCAGCGCCCTTTTTGCGGGGGGCGTCGGGCGATACGCCCGGGCCGGGTTTATCAAAATTGCGCGTGAAAAGTCCCATGATACAATAGCTCCTTATTGGATGGTGTTGGGGGAAAGGGGGGCGCGGCGGCCTTTCGGGTCGATGCAAGCATCGACCCCTGCGCCGTAGGGGCGGATTCCATATCCGCCCGGGGTGTCAAAAATGGTGCAGTCACCCCTTGGCCCCCTCTGCGAGGGGGCTCCGCCCGCAGGCGGTGGGGGAGAGA
>OGWV01002910.1_pt1 | contig 10263 bp, 6 predicted proteins | sample 1576081 | NCBI WGS metagenome assembly OGWV01 (sample SAMEA3541541, study PRJEB24748) | human gut metagenome | biome: human gut; feature: human-associated habitat; material: faeces | place: China | collected 2012 | reverse complement strand
TACTATTACTATATTAAAAGGAATTAGAGACAAATATGAAGCTCATCATGGAGTAAAAATTACAGATCAAGCAATTGATGCTGCTGTAAAAATGTCTACAAGGTATATAAATGACAGATTTTTACCAGATAAAGCAATTGATTTAATTGATGAAGCGGCATCACGTGCAAAATTAAAAACTTATACAGAACCAGAAAATTTGAAAAAATTAGAAGAAGAAATTGAAGAAACAAGGAAAAATAAAGAAGAAGCTGTAAGAACACAAAAATTTGAAAAAGCAGCTAGTTTAAGAGATAAAGAAAAAGAGCTAAAAGAAAAATATGAAAAGGAACAGAAAAAATGGAAAAATAAAAATACAAAACAAATAACAGATATAACAGAAGAAAATATAGCTGAGGTAATTGCAAGTTGGACAGGAATTCCAGCAAAAAAAATAACAGAAGATGAAAATCAAAGATTGAAAAATCTAGAAAAGAATCTTCATGAAAGAGTTATAGGACAAAACGAGGCGGTTGAAGCGGTTTCAAAGGCAATAAGAAGAGGAAGAGTGGGATTAAAAGATCCTAAAAGACCAATTGGTTCATTCTTATTCTTAGGACCAACAGGTGTGGGAAAAACAGAACTATCAAAAGCATTAGCAGAAAGTCTATTTGGTGATGAAAATGCAATGATAAGAGTAGATATGTCAGAATATATGGAACCACATTCAGTATCAAAATTAATAGGTTCACCTCCAGGATATGTAGGATTTGATGAAGGGGGTCAATTAACAGAAAAGATAAGAAGAAAACCATATTCAGTAATATTATTTGATGAAATAGAAAAAGCACATCCAGATGTAATGAATATGTTATTACAAATCTTAGAAGATGGTAGATTAACAGACTCTCAAGGAAGAACAGTAAACTTTAAAAATACAGTAATTATTATGACATCAAATATAGGAGCAAGACTGATTACAGATAAAAAATTATTAGGGTTTGCACAATTAGAAAATAAAAATGAAGAAGAAAATAAAGAATATGAACAAACTAAAAAAGAAGTAATGGAAGCATTAAAAAAAGAATTAAGACCAGAATTTATTAATCGTATTGATGAAATTATTGTGTTCCATAAATTGACAGATGAAGAAATAGACAAAATTATTGATATAATGTTAAAAGAAGTAATTAACAGATTAGCTGATCAAAAAATAAAAATTGAATTAGAACCAGAAGTGAAAAAATTAATTGCTAGTAAAGGAATAGATAAGAATTTTGGAGCAAGACCTTTAAGAAGAACAATTCAAAATGTTTTAGAAGATAGACTAGCAGAAGAAATACTAGATGGAAACTTACAGAAAAATAAATTAGCTAAAATTGGAGTAAAAGATGACAAGATAGTTATAAAAAAATAAAAATTTACTAAAAACATATTATCAAAACGTTTAAAAACAAAAATTATAATATTAGAAACAAATTTTGCAAAACACTTGAAATTTATTCCCAAATATAGTAAAATAGGTATGTCAAAAATGACATACCTTTTACTTAGCATTAAGATTAACACCTAAACTTAAAGCTCAGTTTAAGGATAAACAAAAAAATAGGAGGTGTAAAAATGACAAAGGAAAGAAAACAAGAAATCATTAATACATATAAAAGAGAAGAAAATGACACTGGTTCACCAGAAGTACAAGTAGCTCTTTTAACAGAAAGAATTAATGAATTAACAGAACATTTAAAAATCCATAAAAAAGACAATCATTCAAGAAGAGGTCTTTTAAAAATGGTTGGAAAAAGAAGAAATCTATTAAACTACTTAGCAAAAAAAGATGTTAATAGATATAGAACAATTGTTGAAAAATTAGGATTAAGAAAATAAAACATTAAAAGCCTATGCTTGTTTGAGCACGGGCTTTTTAACAAATTTTATAGAAAAATTCTAATTGAAAATAAAGCAAGTAATTAGATAAGTAGCTTGTATAATACATTTATTTAAAACTTAAATGCATTATAGAGGTTACAATCTAAAACTTGCTAAAAAGTAAAAAGAAAGGAAGATTAATATGTTTAAAACTTATGAAACAGAATTAGCAGGTAGAAAACTTGTTGTAGAAACAGGAAAAATGGCAGGATTAGCCAATGGAAGTGTATTAGTACGTTATGGAGATACATGCGTATTAGTTAATGTAACAGCTTCTAAAGAACCAAGAGATGGAATAGATTTCTTTCCATTATCAGTTGATTTTGAAGAAAAACTATATTCAGTAGGAAAAATACCAGGAGGTTTCTTAAAAAGAGAGGGAAAACCAAGTGATAAAGCAATTTTAACATCAAGAGCAATAGATAGACCATTAAGACCATTATTCCCAAAAGATTTTAGAAATGATGTTGTTGTTGTTGGAACAGTACTTTGTGTTGAACAAGATAATTCACCAGAAGTAGCAGCAATGATTGGAGCTGCAACAGCTTTGGCTATATCAGATATTCCATTTAATGGACCAACAGCAGCTGTAAATGTAGGATTAGTAGATGGAAACATTGTTATAAATCCAACAGAAGAGCAAAGAGAAAAAAGTGATTTAACATTAACTGTAGCTGCAACTCCAAATAAAATAACAATGATTGAAGCTGGAGCAAATGAAGTTCCTAATGATGTTATGTTAGAAGCTATAAAAAAAGCACATGAAGAAATTAAAAAGATATGTAAATTTATATCAGATATTCAAAAAGAAATTGGAAAACCAAAATTTGAATATCAATCATTTGAAGTAGACCATGATGTTTATGAATTCATAGAAGAAAACTTCAAAGAAGAAATGAAAGAAAAAGTTCAAGAAGCAGATAAAGAGACAAGAGACAATAATATTGATGAATTAACTAAAAAAATTGAAGAAGCTTATACAGAAAAATTTGGAGAAGAAACATTTGAAGAACACAAATCTGACATCGGAGAAGCTATTTATAAATTAGAGAAAAAATGTGTAAGAGAAATGATTTTTGTTGAACATAAAAGAGTTGATGGAAGAGCTTTAGATGAAATAAGACCTTTATCTTGTGAAGTAGGTTTATTACCTAGAACACATGGAAGTGCTTTATTTACAAGAGGACAAACTCAAGTATTATCAGTTGCAACATTAGGAATGATATCAGAAGAACAAAAATTAGATGGTATTGATACAGAAGAATCAAGAAGATATATGCATCATTATAACTTCCCAAGTTATTCAGTAGGAGAAGCAAGACCATCAAGAGGACCAGGAAGAAGAGAAATAGGACATGGAGCATTAGCAGAAAAAGCATTAGTACCTGTATTACCATCAAAAGAAGAATTTCCTTATGCAATAAGAGTAGTATCAGAAGTATTATCATCAAATGGATCAACATCACAAGCAAGTATATGTGGAAGCACATTATCATTAATGGCAGCAGGAGTACCAATAAAAAGACCAGTAGCAGGAATATCAACAGGATTAGTAACAAATCCAGAAGACGAAAACGACTATGTAATGTTAACAGACATACAAGGACTAGAAGACTTTTTTGGAGATATGGACTTCAAAGTAGGAGGAACAGAAAAAGGAATAACAGCAATACAAGTAGATATCAAAATAGATGGATTAACTTATGACATAATAGCAGAAGCATTTGAAAGAACAAAAGTAGCAAGACAATACATACTAGACAAAATAATGAAACCAGTAATAAGCGAACCACGAACAGAAATATCAAAATATGCACCACGTATAGTATCAACACAAATAAAAGTTGAAAAAATCAAAGATGTAATAGGACCTGGAGGAAAAGTAATAAATAAAATAATAGAAGAAACAGGAGTAAAAATAGACATAGAAGAAGATGGAAAAGTATTTATATATTCATCAGATTCAGAGAAAGCAGTAGAAGCTTTAGATATGATAGAAGACATTGTTAGAGATGTAGAAGTTGGTGGAATCTATTATGGAGAAGTAACAAAAATAATGCCATTCGGAGCATTTGTAGATTTAGGATGTGGAGGAAAAGAAGGTTTAGTACACATATCAAAAATCTCAAATGAAAGAATAAAAAATGTAGAAGATGTATTACATATAGGACAAAAAGTAACAGTAAAAGTAACAGACATAGACGACCAAGACAGAATAAACCTAACAATGAAAGACCTAAAAAACTAAACAAACTAAATAAATATAGCTTAATGTTATGCAAAAAATAAAACAAAGTAATAAAAATATAGGAGGCAAAAGCATTGAAAGTAACAGAATTTGACTATGAATTGCCAGAAGAACTAATAGCACAAACACCAATAGAAAAAAGAGACGAATCAAGACTAATGGTTCTAAACAGAAAAAACAACACAATAGAACACAAAACATTTAAAGACATAATAGACTATTTAGAACCAGGAGACTGCTTGGTAAGAAACAACACGAAAGTAATACCAGCACGTATATATGGAAAAAAAGAAACAGGAGCAAATATAGAATTTTTGTTATTAAATAATATAGAAGGAGACATCTGGGAAACAATAGTAAGACCAGGAAACAAATTACACATAGGAACAAAAGTAATATTTGGAAATGGACTACTAACAGCAGAAATATTAGACACAATGCCAGGAGGAACAAGAAAAGTATTATTTACCTATAAAGGAATATTTAATGAAATATTAGACAAAATAGGATTAATGCCATTGCCACCATATATACACGAAGAATTAAAAGAAAAAGACAGATATCAAACAGTATATGCAAAATATGAAGGCTCAGCAGCAGCACCAACAGCAGGGTTACACTTCACAAACGAACTATTAGAAAAAATAGAGCAAAAAGGTATAGATATATCAAATGTAACATTACACGTAGGAATAGGAACATTTAGACCAGTAAAAGAAGACACAGTAGAAGCACATGAAATGCATTCAGAACATTTTTATATAAAACAAGAAGACTGTGACAAAATAAATAAGGCAAAGAAAAATGGAAAAAGAGTAATAGCAGTAGGAACAACATCATGTAGAGTATTAGAAACAATAGCAAATCCAGAAAATGGAACAGTAGAACCAATAGAAGGTGATACACAAATATTCATATATCCAGGATATACATTCAAATGCATAGACGGATTAATAACAAATTTCCATTTACCACAATCAACATTATTAATGTTAGTATCAGCATTAGCAGGAAAAGAATATATAATGAAAGCATATAATGAAGCAGTACAAGAAAAATACAAATTTTTCAGTTTTGGAGACGCAATGTTCATATCATAAAAATAAAATCAAATTGAGCAATGCAAAAAATGAACATAAAGAACAAAAGCGGACATTAATAACATTTGCACTAATCAGAACATTTTAAAGTCTGCGTCTTTGTTCGACGCGAAATTTGCACAAATGTGCATAAGGAGGAATTTAAAATAGATGAAACCAGCAGTAACGTATGAACTATTACACAGATGCAAACAAACAGGAGCAAGAAGAGGAGTTGTGCACACACCACATGGAGACATACAAACACCTGTATTTATGCCAGTAGGAACACAAGCAACAGTAAAATCAATGACACCAGAAGAACTAAAAGAAGAAGTAGGAGCACAAATAATATTATCAAACACATATCATTTATATTTAAGACCAGGACACGAAATAGTAAAAGAAGCAGGAGGACTACACAAATTCATGAATTGGGACAGGCCAATACTAACAGACTGTGGAGGGGTCCAAGTATTTAGTTTAAGTGACTTAAGAACAATAAGTGAAGAAGGAGTAGAATTTAAATCACATTTAGACGGAAGTAAACACTTTTTCTCACCAGAAAAAGTAATGGAAATAGAAGAAGCCTTAGGAGCAGACATAATAATGTCATTTGACGAATGTGTAGAATATCCAGCAACATATCAATACACAAAACAATCTATGGAAAGAACAACAAGATGGGCAAAAAGATGTAAAGAAGCACATACAACAAAAAATCAAGCATTATTTGGAATAATCCAAGGAGGATTTTATGAAGATTTAAGAAAAAAATCAGCAGAAGATCTAATTGAATTAGATTTTCCAGGATATGCAATAGGAGGAATAAGTGTAGGAGAGCCAAAAGAAGAATACTTAAAAATGTTATATTATACAGCACCACTTATGCCAAAAGATAAACCTAGATATTTGATGGGAGTAGGAACACCAGATTATTTAATAGAATCAGCAATAGCAGGAATAGATATGTGTGACTGTGTATTACCAACAAGAATAGCAAGAAATGGAACAGCACTTACATGGAATGGAAAAGTAGTAGTAAGAAATGCAACTTATGAAAGAGATTGGGGACCATTAGACCCAGAATGTGATTGCTATACATGTAAAAATTACACAAGAGCATATATAAGACATTTAGTAAAAACAAACGAAATTTTAGGAGTAAGACTATTATCAATACATAACTTAAGGTTCTTGACTAAATTAATGGAAAGAGTTAGAATAGAAATAGAGAACGATAATTTACTAAACTTCAAAAACGAGTTCTATAAAAAATATGGTTACACCAAATAAAGGGGGAATACAGATGAATATAATTGATGAGAATTTTGTAGAAAAATCAAAAAAAGAAAAAACAAAAATGTCCAAAATAATACTAATTATAATAGCAATATTAGTAATAGCAATAATAGGAATAATTATAGCACTAGGATATATAGACAATGCACAACTAAAAGTAACAGTTGACGGACAATTACAAGAAAAAGTAAAAGATATGCTAGTATTTGACGGAGATACAGTATATATATCTATTAGAGATATAGCAAGTTATGTAGGATATCAAAGTTATAGTGGAGACTATGCAGAAAGATCAGAAGCCAAAAACAAATGCTATATACAAAATGACGACGAAATAGCAAATTTTGTACTAGGATCAAACAAAATATATAAATTAGAAACACAAAAAACAAATTCAGATTACACATATTTTTATGCTAAAAAACCAGTAAAAGCAATAAACGGAAAATTATATATATCATCAGATGGATTCCAAGAAGCATTCAATTCAAGTTTTATATATAACCAAGACACAAACCGCATAAAAATATATACAATGAATTATTTAATATCAAGTTACCAACAAACAGTACTAGACAAAGGATTTGCTGAAATGAGTAGCGAATTTCACAACGAAAAATCGATATTTGAAGAAAGACTAGTAGTACAAAAAGACAAAAAACAACTAGGAGTAATAGACTTAAAAGGAAACACAATAATAGAACCAAAATACGAAGAAATAACATATATACCAGAAACAGGCGACTTCTTTGCAAAAAGTAACGGAAAAGTAGGAATAATCTCTAAAGATGGAACAATGAAAGTACAAATATTATATGATAGCCTAAAACTAATGGACAAAGACGCAGGAATATATGAAGCACAAAGAGAAGGAAAATATGGAATAATAGATGTAAAAGGAAATATAAAATTATATATAGAAAATGATGCAATAGGACTAGATATTTCAAAATTTGAAAAAAATGACATACGTAACAAATATTTACTAGTAGACAACCTAATACCAGTAAAGAAAAATGATTTATGGGGACTAGTAGACAAAACTGGAAAAACAATAGTAGACTTCAAATATGACAGTTTAGGATATATAGCATCAAGTAACAAAGACGCATTAAACTTATTAGTAATACCAAACTATAACATGATAGTAACATGCAAAGACAAAAAATATGGACTAATAAACTCATCAGGAGAAGAAAAATTCCCAACAAGAGCAGACGACATTTATATGGTAATAGACTCAGGAACAAAATACTACTATTTGAATTTTGAAGATCAAAGATATGATGTAGAAAAATGGCTAGACTCAATAGGAGTAAAAGCAGTAAAAAATAATGAAACAAAAACCACAACAAGTAGCTCAAGTGAAACAACAAACGAAACTTCAAACACAACGCAAAACAATAGCCAAACACAAGAAACAACACAACAAGACGATACATCATCACAACAAGAAACATCTGAAAATTCAGAACAAAATAGTGAAACATCAAACCAATAAGAGATAAAAGCATAACAAAAATAAAATAACCATTCATAAAAAATATTAATATAAAAAAGAATAAAAGTAATGTGATCACTTTATCTAAAAAGTCAACATAAAACTCACCGATGATACACCGGATCACCTTCTGAATCCCCATTAATTCCAAGAAACCGACAACGCCATCTCCCCAGACATTACCGGTCATCCCATTACTAAAGAAATAGTTCAAAGGTGCAGAAACGAGCACCGAGATCATTGTCACTAAAAAGCTCAATGACAATGTCCTGAAAAGATTTTCAAAAAATCCCTTTCTTGCACAAATGCCTACCAGAATTCCAAGTGCAACATTTGTTAATGAATAAACAAGTGAAAGCGATGAATGCAATCCGTATATAATATTTACCGCCGCTCCAATAAAAGCACCACATATCGGGCCAAGCACATATGCAGCCAATACTTCGCGCGTTCGCCGATGACCTTTTCCGCCACGGACTTCGGCACTTCCTCGTAGTGGTCGAACTGCATGGTGAACATGCCGCGGCCCTGCGTACGGGAACGAAGGTCAGTGGTGTAGCCGAACATTTCGCTCAGCGGGACATAGGCGTGGATAATCTGGTCGGGGCCGCGGGATTCCATGCCGTCCACACGACCGCGGCGGCTGGACACGTTGCCCATGACGTCGCCCATGTACTGTTCCGGCACGATAATCTCGACCTTCATCATCGGCTCCATCAGCACGGGGTTCGCCTTCTCCAGTGCGGCCTTGAAAGCCATGGAGCCAGCGATTTCGTACGCCTGCGCAGAAGAGTCAACGTCGTGGTAAGAACCATCGACAACAGCCGCCTTGAAGTCAACAAGCTCGAAGCCTTCGTAGCCGCTCTTGGCCGCGCCCTGAATACCAGCGTCGATAGGCGCGATGAATTCCTTCGGAATCACGCCGCCGACGATGCGTCCTGGTTGTGTTGTGAATACAAGATCCGGAAAATCTTTGAGGAAAGGATTTTCCTTTCCCCATGATGATCCGCTTTTTTCTTTATCCGCAATCTGCTTTTTCTCCCAAGAGTGAAATGCCAATTCAACACCCTCTGTCATAGGAATCCAACGATAACTTGCCTTTTTCTTAGGCGTCGTTATCTGTTTAACTGACTCTGGTTTTTCTAATCGATTTTTTCCTTCATCAAAATAAATCGTCGTTCTATTCAGTGTTTTATATACACGAATTCGATGACATTCAAAATCAATATCAGACCAGCAAAGTGCTGTAATTTCGCCAATACGCATTCCAGTATTCAAAATAATATAAAATAGTTCATAATATCTCGTGTTTTTTGCTGCATCAAGAAATGTTTTAATTTCCTCTGGTTGAAGTATTTTGCTTTCATCCTCCAATATTGGATCAACTGTTACTTTTTCGGATTTTTCTATTGCAATCCCTTTACAGGGATTCATTGGAATCATTTGATTATCTACCGCACTTTGAAGTAATTGCTTTACAATTGATAAAGTATGGACAACTGATGATTCCGCATAGCCATCGTTTTGCATTCCTTCAACCATATTGTAGATATGAGAAGGTGTGAGGCAATCAAGCCTCACAGCGCCAATAAAATCTGCACCCCGCTCAAATCCATCTACATATCCACGAACCGTATTAGCTTTAATTCGCCCAATTTTGTAAAGTTTCATCCATTCATCAAACCATTCAGAAACTTTATATTTTTTCGCTTTATCATTATAACCCAGAATGTATTTTGCTTTTTCCAGATCACGTTTTTTCTTTAGTTTTGCCAAATTTCTATCATATAAATATTTGGGTTTCGGGGAACCTGGTATATAATATTTGGCTTGATAACGTCCGTCCTTCCTTTGCGAAAGTCCACTTCCTAATTCTTTGCCTTTCAAAGATTTTCCCATACTGTATTCATCCTTTCCAGGCCAGATTTCAAGTACATCAGAATATTAACACGTTCTAAAAAAATATTCAAGTGTCCTGTTCCTCCAACCAGTGTTCAAATTTTTTTCTGTGTACAAGTGTTCTGCGCCCAATTCGGACGCAGAAATCATTTTCAGCCATTATAGTACGAACTGTTTTTTCAGATAACCCAGTTAATTCACAGGTTTCTTTTACTGAAAGAAGAAGTTTCCCATTTTCCTCCTTTATATCGTTCTTTTTTCTCATACCTACATTTCCTTTCACATCAGGTGATGCGGATGAAGCAGAAAACAAAAAGTATTGTCACGGC
>OGWV01002907.1_pt1 | contig 10267 bp, 6 predicted proteins | sample 1576081 | NCBI WGS metagenome assembly OGWV01 (sample SAMEA3541541, study PRJEB24748) | human gut metagenome | biome: human gut; feature: human-associated habitat; material: faeces | place: China | collected 2012 | reverse complement strand
TATGGGATTCTTCAATACGATAAAAACGTTCAAAAAATTTACTATAGTCAACATCCTTACCATCTTTATAGGTGTTCGATACTTCTAAACGAGCCCGTTTTCGTGTTCTTCCAATCTGACGGAGCCTTACGGTAACTGTTCCTTCTGGATCACAATACTTGTTAGCATTATCCACAAGGAGGGTTACAAGTTCAAAGAGAGACTTCTCCTCTGCTTTCACATGAATATCCGGTGTGATGTCCATAACGAAAGATTTACCATCTCGGATGACAGGCCCCTTAAAGTCCTCTGCTGCATCCTCAGTAATATAGGAAAAATCGACATCTTGAAGAACAATATCCGGCTGCTCCTCCAGACGAGATAGGGCTACCAGAGAATTGATTAGGGTGGTCAAACGTGCCACCTGGTCGTTCGTCGACTTGGTCCATTCGTTCTCTCCAGTCATGAGTTCTTGTAATTCCGTATTGGCAGAAATAATGGCCAATGGTGTCTTTAATTCATGACCAGCATTGGTAATAAAACGTCGCTGCTTTTCGTAGTTTCGAATGAAGGGACGAATGACAATTCCTGATAAGGCACTGACAATGATGACAAAAAAGATAAAGCCAAACATTGATAAAAGGATAGAAAGACTTAACAAGGCTTGGGAAGAATTATAATAAGAGGTCGTGTCCAGAAAGACCACAAGGATCTTATTTTTACTGACTTTACTAACCTGATAACTGAGATTAATAGTTTTTTCTCTAATGGTTCCAATAGTACTCGTCATTCGGCTAGCTGCACGGGCATAAGTAGCGGCCTCTTCATCATTTATCAAGGAAGTATGACTGGTGTCCTGACTGACCACTTCATCACCAGACAAGGTCACGCTGAAAAAACGAAAACTATCTGATGGAATTTCACGCCCTTGATTGGTCTCAATTTTTTTCGTTTTTCCGAAACTACCATTATTTTCTGTGAGTGTGTTGAGAACCTTACTAATTTCCTGCTCCGTCTGAAAGGACCTCACAGTATTGATGATTCCCACCGTAAAGACCAAGATAAAGAGGATAGCCAAGGAAGCAATCGTAATAAATTGAAGTCGTAAACGTCTAAACATGGGCTACTCCTCTCTAATTGGCGAGAAGGCAAAAGTCGCCACCTTTTTCACCAAGAATGCTGATGTCAGCCTGGATGGCTTGCAATTTCTGACGCAGATAGGAAATATAGACCCAGACAATCGACTCGTCCACATCTTCCTCATCCTCCCAGATGGTCTTAAAAAGGTGCTCAGTCGTTAATTTCTTGGCAGGATTGAGCATGAAGTGGGCCATTAACTTGGTCTCTCTGCTTGAAAGTCGAATGGCGTTCCCAGCTACCAACTCCTGCTCTTCTTGGTCCAAACGAACAGAACCAAGAGTCAAAATTTTGGCAGTGAAGCTCTCACTCACACGACGTTCTAATGAGCGCAGACGAGCCAAAAGTTCCTTAAGAGAGATTGGCTTGGTCAAGTAATCGTCTGCCCCAGCATCAAGCCCGGTCACGCGATCATCAATTTCAGCCATAGCTGTCAACATAATGACATGCGTCCTGTCCCCAGAGGAGCGAATCTCTTTTAGGGCCTCAATACCTGTTTTAATGGGCATCATAATATCCATAATCATCACTTGATAGGCATTCTGTGCAGCTAGGTCTACTGCCTCTTGCCCATTGAATGCTTGATCCACCTCATAACCCTGATGCTCTAGGGCTGCCTTGTAAACTCGAGAAAGAGCCTCTTCATCCTCAGCTAGTAGAATTTTCAAAGCCATTCTAGTCCCCTCCTTCTTGAATTAAGTTACGGATGGTCTGCATGGTCAAATCACATGAAGCTAATTCATCCGCACAACGCTTAAGCTCACGGGTAATCATTTCTGGATTCTTGATGTCGTGCTTGTACTTCATTTGATGCTCCAAACTGGCCCAGGAATCCTGAGCGATGGTCCGAAGCTGAACCTCAACAAAATAGGTCCCTCTCTCATTTCCTAGCACATCTGGAAACTCGGTTTCGATTTCCAAAATGAGATGATAAGAACGATAGCCATTGGGCTTAGCATTTAAAATGTAATCTTTCTCGTTATAGATAGAAACGCCAGGGATAGCCTTGATGACATCGATAGTTTTGTAAATATCATCGACAAAGCCACAAACAATTCGAATCCCAATACTGTCACGAATTTCCTTGAGAGCAGATTGGCTGGTTTCAGGCAAATTTTTCCTACGACACTTTTCACGCATAGAATCGCTTTCTTTGATTCGCGAAATAAAATGTTCATAGAGTTTAAAGCCTGTTTCCTTTTTGCTAGTTATATTAGCCGCAATAATCGGGTCTGTTATTTCTTGTAAAATCTTGGGGAGATACTGAGCATATTCCCCATAAATACTTGGAGTTGACATATAAACCTCCTCTAATAGCGTTTCCTAATTATAGCATAGTTAGGCTTAAAAATAAGGAATGAGCCAGACAAGAAGGACTCTAAAGCTAAGAAAAAAATCCAGCCGAAGCCAGATTCATTTTGCTTATCTAAGTTAAATAGCACAAGGCTATGCATCAAGTGATTTGACAAAAGGCCAGTTGCCTAGTTTGTGTGTTTCATAAGTCAAAACCTTATAACCACATTGCTTGTAGCCATTTTTCTCATAGAAAGGTACATTGTAATCGCGATTGGTAATCAAACCAAGACTGTGACCTCCTGTACTACGCACAAAAGGTTCAACCCCTTCAAGCAAGAAACGACTCCCTATCCCTTTTCTTTGATAATCTGGAGTCACCGCCAACATCATCAAGTACCAGTCGTATTCTGCAGAATCTTCCAGATGTCTTTCGGACTCTTCAACAAAGTTAAAATACTTGAACAACTTAGTGATGCTTATAAAACGGAAAAGCTTGGTCGCCCCATTTTGAAGATAATTAAGCATAGAAATCGTCTGATGCTGTAAAATAGCTGCCGCAACAATGCGACCGTCCTTTTCAGCCACCAAACATGAGTCCCGTTTAATCGCCAAACGCACCAATATTTCCTGCAAGGCTAAGACAAATTCCTTATACTGTTCAGGCTTCTTTAAATTACTGGCAATCATTGAAAGATAGGGGTAATCTTCAAAGGCATCGGCACATACTTGTGCAACTTCCTGAACTTCGTCTAGTCTTGCTTTGCGATATTGCATCATAATCTCCTAATCTGTCTGTTTTTTTCAGTATAACACAAAACGCATGACTGACAGTCATACGTTCTATAGTTTTTTGTAAAATCTTATAATTTTATAAGAAAAGTTTAGGCAACTTCTTCTGTAAATTGACTATTATAAAGATCAGCATAGAAACCATCTGCTGCCATGAGCTCATCATGATTGCCCTGTTCAATAATGTTACCATCTTTCATCACAAGGATAAGGTCAGCATTTCGAATGGTTGATAAGCGGTGGGCAATGACAAAGGAAGTACGACCTTCCATAAGCTTGTCCATGGCTTTTTGAATCAATTCTTCTGTTCGAGTGTCGACAGATGATGTCGCCTCATCCAAGATAAGGAGAGGGGCATCCTTAAGCAGCGCACGCGCAATGGTCAAGAGCTGTTTCTGACCAACTGATAAGGTCACAGAGTCATCCAAATAAGTATCATAACCCTTTGGAAGTGTGGTGATGAAGTGGTGAACACCGACAGCTTTGGCTGCAGCAATAACTTGCTCGTCAGAAATATTCTCTTGGTTGTAAATCAAATTATCACGAATAGTACCTTCAAAAAGCCAAGTGTCTTGAAGCACCATAGAGAATTGGTCATGAACAGTTTCACGTTTCATGTCGTTAGTATCCACACCGTCAATGGTGATACGACCTTGGTCGATGTTATAGAACTTCATAAGCAGGTTAACAATAGTCGTCTTACCAGCACCCGTTGGACCAACGATCGCAATCTTTTGACCTGGCTTAGCAAGAGCTGAAAAGTCATGAATAATAGTCTTTTCAGGAGTATAACCAAAGGAAACATGGTCAAAGACTACTTGACCTTTAGTATCTGTCAACTCAGCTGTCTTAGCTGACTCGTCGTCCATATCTTTTTCTTCCAAAAATTCAAAGATACGACCAATGGCTGCAGTAGCTGATTGGAGTTGTGTAATCCCTTGTGCAATTTGAGAAAGAGGTTGGGAGAAGATACGAACATAGGTCATGAAGGCTACCACATCACCAATAGTCAAGCTACCATCAATAACTTTGATAGCACCCACAAGACAGACCATGACATAACCAAAGTTCCCAATGAAAATCATAAGTGGCATCATAATACCTGAGATAAACTGTGATTGCCACATCGATTTATAGAGTTTATCATTAAGTCCCTTGAAAGCTTGACTACTTTCTTGAGCGGCATTGTAACTCGTTACGACTGCTTGACCTGTGTAGATTTCTTCAATATAACCATTAATATTAGCCAAATTTTCTTGTTGGCGCTTGAAAAGTGGTTGCGAGAAGCCCATGATGAAGGCTACCAAAACAAATCCTATCAAGACAGAACCAATCGCAGTGAAAGCCATAGTGACATTTGAGTAGAACATCATAATAATGGCTGCCACCAAGAGAACACTTGAAGTAATCAAGGTACCTAGGCCTTGACTAAGCGATTGTCCCAAAAGGTCAACGTCATTGGTCACACGAGAGAGGGTATCCCCTTGAGAGTGACTATCGAAATAATTAAGAGGGACACTGTTAATTTTCTTTTGGATAGCTGTACGGAAACGTTGTGAAAAGCGTTGTGTAACTGTCGCAACCGTAAAGCTTTGTAAGTAACCCACAATGGCTGAAATGGCATAGAGAACAGCCAAGGTCATAGCAATACTTGCTACCTTGTCCAAATCAATACCTGGAATTGTCCCCATTTTAGTAGGTGTAATCCCTTCAGTAATAGTATTGGTAATTTCTTTAAGCTTATCTGGTCCAATAACTGTAATGACCGCTGAAATAATTGCTCCAAAAATCGCAAGGACAAACGGAATTTGGAAACCTTTAATATAGGGTTTTAAGCGTTTATAGGATGATGTTTTTGGCTTATTTTCCATTTTCTAACTCCTCCTTAGACAATTGTGAATAGGCAATTTCTTGGTAAACCTCATTATTTGCCAAGAGTTCCTTGTGAGTTCCTTGACCAACGACTTTACCTTGATCAAGTACCAAGATTTGGTCCGCATCCATAATAGTAGAGATACGTTGGGCAACAATCAACTTGGTCATATCTTGTGTTTTTTCAGCCAATTCTTGACGTAACTTACGATCGGTCTTATAGTCCAAGGCTGAGAAGGAATCATCGAAAATCAAGATTTCAGGCTTACGTGCCAAGGCACGCGCAATAGCCAAACGTTGTTTCTGTCCACCTGAGAAGTTAGACCCAGCTTGGGCAACTTCTGCTTTAAGTTGACCTTCTTTATTTTCAACAAAGTCTTTTCCTTGAGCCAATTCGAGAGCTTCCCAAATCTTAGCATCATCAAGGGGACTGTTATTGCTCGTTCCCATCGTCATATTTGACGTAATATCACCTGAGAAAAGCACTGCCTTCTGTGGAATATAACCGACTATATTGTGCAAGGTTTCGTGGTCATAATGTCGTACATCCACACCGTCAACCTTGATAGTTCCTTGCGTGGCATCATAAAAACGTGGGATAAGGTTGACAAGCGTTGATTTACCAGATCCAGTCGAACCAATAAAGGCAACCGTGTCACCTTTTTTAGCTTTGAAGCTAACATGCTCCAAAACAGGCTCTGAAGTTTCAGAATAACGGAAGGAAACATCATCGAATTCGACAGTGCCCACGTCTTTAGGTTTTTCAGAACTATTTTCAGGATAAGAGACTGAAGATTGGGTATCTAGAACTTCATTGATACGGCCAGCTGCTACAACGGCACGTGGAAGAAGGAAGAAAACGACAATCATCATCATGAATCCCATAACAACCTGCATGGCATAAGATGAGTAAACCACCATATCTGAGAAGAGATGGACCTTATTTTCCATGGCACCAGCAATCTTAGTTGGATCTGTTGGAATCTTAACATCTTCAATCAAATGCGCACCAATCCAATAAATAGCTAGCGTCAAACCACTAGATACAGCAGTCATTACCGGTGTCAGTAAGGCAAAAGAACGACCGATGAAAAGATTGTTTTGGGTCAGATCAGTATTGGCCTTTTCAAATTTATCCTCTTGATAACTTTCGGCGTTATAGGCACGCACCACACGAATTCCTGTAAGAGATTCACGCGTTACGCTATTCAGTTTATCGGTCAGAGTTTGAATCAAGCGTTGCTTAGGCATAACCATAATCAAGAGGAAGAGCATGAGAATAGCAATCACTGCCACAGCGACAAGCAAGGCAAGGAGCCAATTTCCATTTTTATCGGCAATCTTTGTAATCGCCCAAATGGCCATGATAGGTCCCTGTGTAATAACCTGTAACCCCATGGTAAGTACCATCTGCAATTGGGTAATATCATTTGTCGTACGGGTCAAAAGACTAGGAATTGAGAATTTCTTGATCTCTGCGTCCGAAAAATCTAGAACCTGATGGAAGATATCATCACGAAGGCGGGTGGTAAAACTTGCCGCTGTTCTGGCAGCTAAGAAACCAACAACTACAGAGGCCATAAAGCCTGCAAATGACATTAAAAGCATTCGCATCCCTGGGGCATCTGTATTCCAGGCAAAAATATCCGACGCTTTAGTTCCCTTAGTTGATAAGAGTGTCGTAATATCAGACATATAGTCTGGAATTTTCAAGTTTAGATAGACGTTCAAGCAAACAAAAATCACCGCAAAGACAATCATGATTAACTCTTTTGTCGTCAAACGTTTAAAAATTTTAAACATAAGTTACTCCTTATTTTTTTCTAAATTCATACGAATTTGGTGAAAGACACGAAAGGCTGTTTCAGCATCTTCTTTGGAAATACCTTCTAACAGCTGTTCATGGATGGCCTCTCGAAAATGTTTGACATCTCGAGCTTTCTTTTTACCTAAGTCTGTCAGATGAACATACTTGTAGCGTTTATCCTTGTCCGATGTCACCAACTCAACAAAACCATTTTTTTCCATTCGTTTGACCAAATTACTAGCCACTGATTTAGAAATACATAGTCTTTTTTCAATGTCTTTGATAAAGATTTCTTTATCTTGGTTCTCAAACAAGTACCTGACAGCAAATCCTTGTGGGCCGGCTAAATGTTCAACACCGTGGACCTTCCCTAACTCTTGCACGCGAGATTCCATAGTATTGATGAATTCTCTGAAATCATTAAAAGGATCTTTTCCATGCATCGCAAGTTCCTCCTTAAATAATTCTCATGGAAACTATTTTAGTTCTTATGAGAACTATTGTCAAGAAGAAAAGTTCTTATGAGAACTAAAAAAGAGTAAAAAAGAATATTTCTTTCCACTCTCACTCCCGTAACTGTGATTATTAAGGCTTTGGACTCTAAAACCTAACAACTCTTGAGCTAGGCTATCTAAATAATAATACCCTCCAAATGGTCCAATTCATGTTGAATAATTTGGGCTGGCATGCCAGAAAAACTTAACTGTTTAGGCATCCATTGTTCATCTAAATAAGCTACCTCAATCGACTCATAACGTCTGGTTGGACGACTTCCTTCTAAAGATAAACAAGACTCCTCTGTTTGAAAAGGTGAGGATTTGCTGACTAAAACAGGATTAAACATGACTAGATTAACAAAACCGATATTTACGATAATGACACGCTTTTTAACTCCAATCATATTGGCAGCCATACCCACACAGGCATCCTTATGAAACTCCAATGTATCACGCAAATCTTTAGCCAAATCGAGGTCTTCTTTAGTCGCTTCTGTCGATTTTTGTCCAAGGAAAAAGACATCCTTTACGATAGTTTTTATCATCTATTTACTCCCTTTTCTTATCTAAACTATGAAATGATATATCCTTCTTTTATCGAAACCAAAGGTCTTCATTCCAAATAAATCACCTTGACCTATTATATCAAAAGGCCCACCCTCTAGTAAAACAGACAAAAAAAGAAACCCGCAGGCTCCTTTTTAGTCATCTTTCTTCACTCTATACAAATAACCAATAAAAACCAAAAGACTAATAGTTGAAACACTCATTGCCACTTTAGCAACTGTAGTATAGCTATAGGTCAAAACAACACCATGTTTACCTGGTGGTAAGACTAGATTAGTTGGATTCTTTTCCTTAGCTAAGTAAGTGGTTACTCGCTTCCCATCAATCCTTGCTTCTTGTCCTTTGTAGTAGAAAACTGGCAACGACAAGACCTTAGATTCTTTAGACTCGTTGGTCACCGTAAGTGCTAGCTCGTTGGGAGAACGGCTGATGAATGGCTTGATTTCCTGATTATCCAAGAAAAGGTGTTTGTCAAAGACAAAGCCAAAAGGCACTTCTTTATTGGTATAATCCCCATTTATATTTTTATAAGTTCCCTTGGCCAGCATTTCTCTCGTGACTTTTGTATGACTTGGCAATATATTCTTTGCTTTAGTCATCTTATCTTGAACAGTAACAATCTGAAACATATTTAGACAAAGACCTAACAAGACAAGTATTGTCGATGCCTTTATAGACATATTTTCCATGATATTCGCCAAAGCTAAACTGAAGAAAAGCAGAGCAAAACTCCATAATCTCCAAGGAAATTGAAGGTTGGACACTGGACTTGCCTGTAAGAACTGCCAAGGAAAACTTTTCAAGGTTAAAAAAGCTAAAATAAGAGAAATAAAAAGGTAAATTCTAGCTTCCCCAACCTTAACAAAACGCTTAGTAAAAATCAGGCTTAGCACTAGGCCCAGGATGTAGAGAAGATTAACTGATGGAGTCCTTAAATCACTTTTTAGAATCAACTCCCAGTTGTCTGCCAGACTTAAAGCTGTCTTTGATAGGAGCGGTTTAAAAGTCGTTCGTAGAGTGACATACTTGAATTGCTCTATCATAGGAACAAAGAAAGCTAGAGACATACTAAAAGTGACAAGGGTGGCCTTAAGAAATCCTAGGACACGTTCTTTTTTATTATCCCAAATCCCAAAACTAGTTACCACCGCAAAGAAAATCCCAACAGAAGCCAAAAGGACCGATAAGACATGGGAATAAACTAAACCAAGCATCCCAAGAGTCAAGATCCACCATTTCTTGTAATCTCCAAAAGTTATCAAACGAACGCCAACGAAAACTAGAGGTAGAAAAATCATCGCTAGCGTTTCGCCAACGGCTGCCCGGTAATAAGAATTGTGCAAGAAATACCCCGAAAAAAGATAAAAGGTAACAAATACCATCACCTGTTTATCAGAATAGTTCAATAAACGTAATCCGTAAAAACTAAGCAAACAAGTTACAAAGCGAACAAGAAATTGAAAACTCATCCAGGCTACAAAGACTGACTGAGTCAGCTTATAGATTATGAAAATAGGATAATAGGTTAACCAGGGATAAAAGGTATTGATTAATTGTCCGGTCCCTCCGTTAGTTGTAAAATTGATAGGACTCTTCCAGACAGTATCCAAGGATAACAGTCGGTTAATGTGAAAGACAATATCATCACCATAAAGCTTGTCCCTAAAAAAGAACATAGGCAGTATCGACACTATGCTGATCAAGAAACTTATTAGAATGACTGTCTGATTAGTATACTTCTTTTCTTTTGCCCCACAGGGATCCTTTCCAAGACTCACGATTATTCCTCTCATATTCTAATTCATCAAAATCTACTCTAGAAAAAGATTTCTTACTAGCTTATTATACCAAAAAAGGACAAATATCCTCTTCCTCCTAAGTCTGTCTAAACAAAAAAAGAAACCCGCAGGCTTCTTTTCTTATTTTATCGAGAGGCTTATTAATCAGGTCAAGGCTGTTAATTAAACAATACCTTGAGCTGACATAGCGTCTGCAACTTTAAGGAATCCAGCGATGTTGGCACCCACAACAAGGTTACCTTCATGACCAAATTCTTTAGCAGCTGCTGCAGCATTTTCGTAGATACCTTTCATGATATCGTAGAGTTTAGCATCAACTTCTTCGAATGTCCATTGTGTACGTCCGCTGTTTTGTGCCATTTCAAGAGCTGATACAGCAACACCACCAGCGTTAGCAGCTTTGGCAGGACCAAATGATACACCAGCTTTAAGGAAGACATCAATAGCTCCCAAAGTTGAAGGCATGTTAGCACCTTCTGAAACAGCCAATACACCATTTGCTACAAGTGTTTCTGCATCTGTTT
>OGWV01002906.1_pt1 | contig 10267 bp, 11 predicted proteins | sample 1576081 | NCBI WGS metagenome assembly OGWV01 (sample SAMEA3541541, study PRJEB24748) | human gut metagenome | biome: human gut; feature: human-associated habitat; material: faeces | place: China | collected 2012 | reverse complement strand
CTTCCAGAAGGAATCTGCGGTTGATTTCTTCAACAATCTGGTAAATACGCGGAAGCAGGCGGGAGAAAATCTCGATTGGCCATTTCTCCAGAGCTTCTGCCATGATGGTGTGGTTGGTGTATGCACAGGTATGCGTTGTGATATCCCATGCTTCTTCCCAGGTCATTCCTTCTTCATCCAGCAGGATACGCATCAGTTCGGCAACCGTCATGGTCGGATGGGTATCGTTCAGCTGGAAGGTCACTTTCTTCGGCAGATCATGCAGATCGTCGTGGTTCTTTTTGAATTTTGCGATTGCTTCCTGGATACTTGCAGAAATGAAGAAATACTGCTGTTTCAGACGCAGTTCTTTACCTGCGTAGTGGTTATCGTTCGGGTAGAGAACTTCTACGATATTTCTTGCCAGATTTTCCTGTTCTACGGCTTTCTGATAATCACCTTTATCGAAAGAATCCAGCTGGAAGTCGTTGATTGCTTCTGCATCCCATACACGCAGTGTATTTACTACATTGTTATTGTAACCAACGATCGGAATATCAAACGGGATCGCACGTACAGACTGATATCCTTCCTGGATAAATTTGTTGCGTTTTGTTGCTTCATCGTATTCTACACGGATATAGCCGCCGAATTTTACTTCTTTTGCATATTCCGGACGACGCAGTTCGAATGGATAACCATCTTTCAGCCAGTTATCCGGTACTTCTATCTGATAGCCGTCTTCGATTTTCTGTTTGAACAGACCATAGTGATAACGGATACCACAGCCATATGCACAGTATCCCAGAGTTGCCAGGGAATCCAGGAAACATGCTGCCAGTCTTCCCAGACCTCCGTTATTGTTGCAATCCCTGTCATGCCCATTCTTGAAGCAACCCTCTTGGCCGTAGGAGCTTGCTTGCTGGCAACAGCAATTCCGCTACGGAAAATTTCAAAAATGAATATTGTGGATTCGATTGAAACGGTTGAGTAGAACACTATTTTTTGAAATGTCCGAGCGTTGTAACAATTCAGCCTGTTTTTCTGTCGAAATCAAAGTCACCTCGGACATTTGTGTAACATTTGTAGTTTATGCTTGTGGTAAATCAATAAGAAACATCTGCCTCCACAGCGGGGAAAAGAAAAAAACCGCTGACGGGCAGAGGATTTCGTGCGCTTTCCTGTATCACTGACGGATACGGCGGTTTTGAGTAGATCAAGGCCGCCGTTTCTTTTTGCTTCGACGACCCCTGCACCGTGTTCTGGCATGTTTTTTTCAACGTAAAATCGGACACATGACTTTTGAAACGACTTTTTGGATTGTTGCTGCGTTTTTGAGCGCTGTGGCGGTGTTTTCCGTTCTATGGGCGCTGATGCGCAAAGCGCCGGACGAAGACGGCAGTCTTACGCAGGAGCTTTCTCGTGAAGCGCTTGCTGAGCAGTTGCGTGTGCTCGATGAGGAACGCGCGGCAGGACTTGTCACCGATACGATTTATGAGTCGAGTGTTACTGACGTTCAGCGTCGGGCGCTTGAAGAACTTGCGATCGATGAAAGACGCGAGAAACGTGCTGCGCCGCTTGGCAAAGCCTTTGCTGTCGGTTTGGCTGTTGTGGTGGCCGGAAGCGCTTTTGCTCTCTACAAAGGCCTGGGTTCGCCTTCGCTGATCAATTTTGTTTCTGACTCTCCCAAACAGGGCATCATGCAGGCCGATGGAACACTCGGCAGTACCGAAGGCCTCTATGATGAAGAGTCGCTTGGCGCCTACCTCAAGGACAATGGCAAAGACGAACGAGCATGGGTTCTTTTCGCACGTCTTAAGGTGCATAAACAAGCATGGAAGGAAGCAGCCGATGCGTATAAAAAAGCCGTTGATCTCGGCGGATTCGTTGCCAAGGACGCCAACGTTTTGGTGGGTCGATAAAAATGTATTCCTTTCCGTCATGCACGATCTCTGTATCAATCGCATCTCTTGTTGTACCTGCGATATTGGATACAATTACGCGGTTCTCACCAAGCAGACGGTTTACGATAGAGGATTTACCAACATTTGGTTTACCTACGATTGCGATACGCGGACGGTCATCATCCTCTTCTGATGGATCCCACTCCGGGAAATGTGCTATAACCGCATCAAGCATATCTCCAAGACCAAGTCTGGATGCTGCTGAGATTGGCACCGGATCTCCGATTCCGAGATTGTAGAACTCATAGACATCAGCCATATATTTATCAAAATTGTCAACCTTATTTACAACAAGGACAACCGGCTTACCGGAGCGGCGAAGCATATCCGCAACCTTAGAATCTGAATCCACAAGTCCCTGCTTTACATCTGTGATAAAGATAATAACATCTGCTGTGTCAATGGCGATCTGAGCCTGCTCTCTCATCTGGGAGAGAATGATATCACTGCTGTCCGGCTCAATACCACCTGTGTCGATCAGTGTGAAGTCTCTGTCAAGCCAGTCAACATCTGCATAAATTCTGTCTCTTGTAACACCCGGTGTATCCTTAACGATGGAGATCATCTCTCCTGCCAGGACATTGAAGAGTGTTGATTTACCCACATTCGGGCGCCCTACAATGGCAACTACTGGTTTACTCATTCTATTCTTACCTTCCTGTTTTCTCTTATTTTCTCTTAAATAGTTTCTCTTAAGCCGTAGTGATCCTACGGTCTTTCATCTGATTCTCATCTATATCTGTGGGATTCAGACCTGCGACACCTAAAATAGCATCGATCAGATCCTGTCCGCTTGATTTTACAATATCTATAGGAACTTGTAAAGTATCTGATACTTCTTTCAATGTAAAGTCATCAAGGAAAATGTCCTCGTCCATCTTCAGCATATTGCATGGGATCAGAAGCCTGCTTCCAAGCGGCTGATCTTTTAACTGCTTCATCAGATCCTGTCCTGTGATCAGACCAGAGACTGTGATACGCTCTCCGAAGAAATCATTCCGGATACAATATGTGTGAACCTTAAGTCCCTCATACTTCTCTTCCATCTTCTTCGCCATACGCTCAAGATAAGGATATGCAAGCTTTGCCGTCGCAAGGGAAATCTCTTCCTGATGTTCTCCGCTTTCCAGCTTCGCATAACCTTCTTCAAACTCATTAAATAAAAGACGAAGCATTCCAACTCCATTCTCCAGCTGAAGATATCCGTCATAACGTTCCTCTTCCGGAACTTCTTCCTCTGCCAGCAGATACCACTCATCTCCTGCATGAATAAAATGGATCCCGTATTCTGCGTAGACTTTCTTCTGCCACTTCTCAATCGTGCGAATGACTTCCTTTGCCTCTTCCTTTGTAAATGGCTCTAATGGATACAATCCATCTCGATACTTGGAAAGTCCAACCGGCACAACTGACACACTGCGTAAAAGCGGCAGATACTGCGTCAGATCCCGAATACTACGTTCCAATTCTTCTCCGTCATTCACTCCACGGCAAAGAACAATCTGTCCGTTCATCTCAATGCCGCCCTGGTACAGGATATCAACTTTCTTCAAAGCCTCCCCTGCAAAACGGTTATGCAGCATCTTACAACGAAGCTCCGGATTCGTCGTCTGGAACGAAATATTAATCGGTTCCAGTCTATAACGGACAATACGATTCATATCCTTCTCACTCATATTTGTCAGTGTGACATAGTTTCCCTGAAGGAATGACAGTCTGGAATCATCATCCTTAAAATACAGCGTATCACGCATCCCCGGCGGCATCTGATCAATAAAGCAGAAAATACATTTATTATGGCAGGAATGATACTCATCCATCAGTCCCTTAGCGAAATCAATTCCCAGATCCTCATCAACATCTTTCTCAATTTCAAGCTCCCATTCTTCCCCGTTCGCTTTTCGGATCACAACAAGCAGCTCCTCAGATTCCACATAAAACTGATAGTCAAAAATATCCTCGATCACCTGACCGTCAATCTCCAGCAGAATATCTCCCGGTTCAATCCCCAGCTCTTCCGCAATACTTCCCGGCCGCACACTTTCTATGATGTGTTCGTGCTTTTTCTTCATCTATAAAAATAAACTCCTTTATTCAATTCCATAAAAATCCTTCTGTTAATTTCTTTGCAGCAAAAATCCCCATATTATAGAAGAAAGACTTTCATGATTCTTAATTTTACACCATATCTTATAATATCACAATTTCCCAGACGAATAAAGCATTGTTTTTTGCAACATTTTTTGCAAGAATCTTGCATTTTTGTTCTATTTTCACTTGACGTATCAAATAATCGTGCTATAATTTAACACATGACATCTTACAGTTTAGTGCTTTAAAGCGTAACGGTTTAAAGCGTAGATTGTATGAATCGAAAAAGGGAGGACACAATCATGAAATCTAAGAAAATTTTAGCAGTACTTATGGCTGCCGGAATGACACTTTCACTTGCAGCTTGCGGAAGTTCATCCGACTCTACAGATAAGAGCGCAGACAACGGATCCGATTCAGGAAAGACTTATAAGATCGGTATCTTACAGCAGTTAGAGCATGCTGCTCTTGACGAAGCAACAAAAGGATTTGAAGATGCCTGTACAGAAAAGTTCGGAGAAGGCAATGTCAAATTCGACCTTCAGAACGGCCAGGGCGAGCAGGCTAACTGTGCTACAATCGCAAATAACTTCGTAGCGGATAATGTGGATCTGATTCTTGCAAATGCAACAACAGCACTCCAGTGTGCAAGCGCAGCAACAAGTGATATCCCGATTCTCGGAACATCTGTTACAGACTACGCTACAGCACTTGATATCTCTGACTGGACAGGAACAACAGGAATGAACATTTCCGGAACAAGCGATCTTGCACCGATTGATGAGCAGGAGGCAATGCTCAAAGAACTCATTCCTGATGCTAAAACAGTCGGACTTCTCTACTGCTCCGCTGAACCGAACTCAGCATATCAGGCAAAGCTTTTCGCTGAAGCATTAGAGAAAGATGGAATCGCATACAAAGAGTACACAGCAGCTGATTCTAATGAGATTCAGTCTGTTGTAACAAATGCGGTTTCCGAATGTGATGCACTTTACATTCCTACAGATAACACAATGGCTTCAAACACAGAAATCATCAATAACATCTGTCTGCCGGCTAAGGTTCCTGTAATCGCCGGTGAGCAGGGAATCTGTAAAGGATGCGGTATTGCAACACTTTCTATCAGCTACTACGATATCGGATACAAAGCCGGTGAGATGGCTTACGACATTCTTGTAAACGGTGCTGACATTACTACAATGAAGATTGAAAGTGCCCCGAATGTAACAAAGATGTACAATTCTACCATCTGTGAGGAACTTGGAATTACTATTCCAGACGGATATGAAGCAATCGAAGAATGAGATTCTTCCATTCAACCGGAACATATTAATCAGAAGATATTAAACAGAACATATTTTTCTCAAGAGCGGGCTTCATCCAGATGAATGGTCGCTCTTGATTCTAGTTACTGTTCACTCCGTTCACAGCAACTTGGTCAAAATTCATTCCAAATCACCTTCGGTGATGGAATTATCTATTTATATGAAACAATAAAAAGAAAGATTAGAGGGATAAATCATGGCAGCATATTTCGCAGCCCTTGATCCAATGACTCTGGTACGTGCTCTCCCGGGCAACGTGGCCCAGGGCATTATCTGGGGAATTATGGCACTCGGTGTTTACATTACATTTCGTATACTTGACTTTGCGGATCTGACCGTAGACGGTTCACTTGCAACTGGCGGTGCAGTCGCAGTTATGCTCATCCGCGCAGGTGTGAATCCTGCACTTGCACTTGTCTTTGCATTTCTTGCAGGTATGGCAGCAGGATTTGTGACAGGAGTTTTACATACATTTTTCGGAATTCCGGGAATTCTGGCAAGTATCCTGACACAGATCGGACTTTACTCCGTAAACCTTGGCATTATGGGAAAATCCAACCAGGCGGTCAATGTCATGCAGTACAAACTGGTTGCTTCTCTTCGTTATGTAACCGGAGAAGGCAACTGGATCTTTTTCCTGAAATTAATCCTTGCAGCACTGATCCTGATCGCACTCTGCTACTGGTTCTTCGGAACAGAACTCGGTGCATCCATCCGTGCGACAGGATGTAACGAACAGATGGCTCGTGCTCAGGGTATCAATACAGGATTCAATAAAGTTCTTGCACTTATGATCTCCAACGGTCTTGTAGGACTTTGTGGTGGAATCTACGCACAGTACCAGGGCGCAGCTGATGTCAATATGGGACGTGGTGCGATCGTTATCGGACTTGCAGCCGTCATCATCAGCGAAGTGATCTTCGGAAAATTCTGTGCACACAGAAAAGCAGCTTTTGCCTTCACACTCGGTGCAGTCTTCATCGGAGCAATCCTTTACTACCTTGTAATCGCATTAGTGCTCTGGCTGAAGATGCCATCTGATTATATGAAACTGTTCTCAGCTGTAGTTGTTGCATGCTTCCTCGCAGTTCCTTATATGAAAGATACTTACTTCAAGAAAGGACGGGCAAAATAATGGGATACATGTTAGAAATCAAAGATATTTATAAAACATTTAACGCCGGTACAATCAATGAAAAACGTGCTCTCAACGGAGTTAACCTCAACTTAAATCCTCGCGATTTTGTAACGATCATCGGTGGAAACGGCGCCGGAAAATCTACAACATTGAATGCGATTGCCGGCGTATGGGGAATCGATAAAGGAAATATCATCATTGATGGTACTGACATCACAAAACTTTCCGAACATAGACGTGCGCTCTTCCTTGGCCGTGTGTTCCAGGATCCTATGACAGGAACCGCAGCAACGATGTCTATTGAAGAAAATATGGCCATTGCCGCACGCCGTGGTCAGAAAAGAGGCCTTGGCTGGGGTGTTACAAAGAAAGAACGTGAACACTATAGAGAAGCATTGAAAGAACTTGACCTTGGACTTGAGGATCGCTTAAGCAGTAAGGTTGGTCTCCTCTCCGGTGGACAGCGTCAGGCGATCACACTTCTGATGGCTTCCCTTAAAAAGCCGAAACTTCTGCTCCTTGATGAGCATACAGCCGCTCTTGATCCAAAGACTGCCGCAAAAGTACTTGCACTCTCCGACAAGATCATCAGCGAAAATAATCTGACAGCCATGATGGTAACACATAACATGAAAGATGCCATCGCACACGGCAACCGCCTGATCATGATGCATGAAGGAAAAGTCATCTATGATGTATCCGGTGAAGAAAAGAAAAATCTTAAGGTATCTGACCTTCTTGCAAAATTCGAAGAAGTCAGCGGCGGAGAATTCGCAAATGACCGTATGATGTTAAGTTAATCATCTGCGTTATAATTATGCCATCTTCATAATAAACTTTTTATAACCTTAAAAGGAAAGACGATAGGTTCACATGAGCTTATCGTCTTTTCTTCAATAATCTTTAGTTTGTATGTTATAAAACTCAAGATACCTGTTTATTGCATGAGATAAGAGAAAGTTGTACAATAAAGATACTAATAAAACAAACGATGAAAGGAAAAAACTCATGAAAGAAATCTCCATCACATCCTTTGAAAACCTTAAAATCGGTCAAGCAGAAAACAGTGCGGCAGGCACCGGATGTACTGTCTTCTTGTTGGGAAAGAACGGTGCGCCAACCGGGCTGGATGTCCGTGGCGGCGGACCGGCTTCCCGTGAAAGTGAATTGCTTCACCCACTCACAGCTGCACAAGTCATCCATGCCATTGTACTGGCCGGTGGCAGCGCATTTGGACTAGATGCTGCTGGCGGTGTCATGCAGTATCTTGAAGAGCATGATATCGGCTTTGATGTCGGTGTCACAAAGGTTCCTCTCGTCTGTCAGGCTGATCTGTTTGATCTAACTGTAGCAGATGCACACATCCGTCCAGATGCCAAAATGGCCTATCAAGCCTGTATCAATGCTGAATGCGGCAACTATCAGGACGGAAACTATGGTGCAGGCACCGGTGCTACCGTAGGTAAACTGCTTGGAATGAGCCAATGCATGAAATCCGGCATCGGCAGCTACGCTGTTCAGGTTGGTCCACTGCAGGTTGGTGCTGTTGTCGCAGTTAACGCACTAGGTGATATCTATGACTCTGAAACAGGTCGCAAAGTGGCCGGGCTCCTTGCAAACGACGGGAAAACTTTCCTGGACTCCGAGCTGCTCACATTACAAAATATTGATGTGAAAGAAAACAAATTTGTTGGTAATACGACCATCGGTGTTGTGTTCACAAACGCACAATTTGACAAATCCCAGTTATGCAAAATTGCAGGTATGGCGCATGACGGCTACGCACGTGCCATCCGTCCGGTACACACCTCAGCTGATGGGGACAGTATCTATGCCGTCTCATTAGGGAATGTAGCTGCAGATCAGGATGTCGTAGGAGCACTGGGAGCACGTGTCATGGCTAAAGCAATCTTGCGAGCTGTACAAGCAGCAGAGCCTTCCTATGGATTTCCTGCTGTACGCAGCTTGAAGTAAAAACTGACCCTGTGCTGGCTACAGGTGGTTCTGCTGTTGCCACTGAACAAAAAGATATCGAAGCACACTTTTATTTTCCGTGTGCCTCGATATCTTTTTTATCTGTCCCTGGCCGAACAGATAAATGGACAATGAGAATCAATCCTTCCGATATTATAATCCCTGATTGTTCGTTGTCTTGTCTCGTATTCTAACCTCTTCTTTTCATCTGCACTTACTTTATCCAATACGTCATATACTTCTTCCAATTCAGAATTTTTCTTTGCCATCTCTTCAAAATCCTTTCTGGTTTTTCTCATAAGATGCTCCTCGCTTCTATATAATTAATCATCGCTTGAAAAAAGAATTATAAAACAACTGCCCTCTCTAAAATTTCCTGTATATATCCATTTAATGTCATATCATGCGACATTGCACAGATAACTAATTGTTTATGCAACTTTGGAGAAATCCTTATATTGAAACTTCCTTTATATGCTTTTTCCGGTTTTCTTCCCTCGTCTTCACACCATTTTAAATATTCATCTACAGAGTTATGAAAATCAGCAATCAAATCTTTGGCATTATCACCTTCATAGGAAATTAAAGAACGAATTCCTAGTACTCTTCCAAAAAACATTTCATCTTCTTCTGAAAATTCCACACTTCCAAGATATCCCTTATATTCCATGATATTTTTCATATCAACTTCTCCTGTTCTAAAAACTCTATTAACTGTTTCACTTGATAAGCTTTTAACTCTTTCTGCGGATGTGGCTTATGCAATAAAATATTTCAATGATCTTCATTTACAAACATAACTCTTGATCCACTTGTTTTTCCCTTGTTTACTCTTGAGAATTCCAGATAATTAAGCAACGCTTCGGCCTCATCAAATAAGAAAGTCTTTGGATTTGCTTTCAGTTTTTTAATTAATTTATCTTTCTGTCCCATATTATCCTTTCTTTAATCAACATTATATCATCTTTTGGCTAAAAAGTGCAACTATATATAGTTGCACTTTTTTCTTATACTCTCTTTTATTAACACTGTTTTTCTTAACAATTTTTTATTTTATGTCATACTATCATTTATGATTGTTATAGAAGATAATAGCGTGAAATCTCGCTACTATTTATCTTCACACACTCTTATCTCTATATGTTTTCCCAGTGCATTCGCATACTTCTCCAACATGATCAGTGTTGGTGTACACTTTGCCCCATCAAACCTGGCTATATTAGATGCCCTCACTCCGGTTATATCTGCTATCTCCTGCTGTGTCTTATTTTGACGCTATCTCTCTTCTACAAGTTCTTTTATTATCTGCTCCGAATCCCTCTGTACCTTTTTCTGTATTGCTTCTGCATATGCTGCCAGGCGCTTCTCTCTTAATTCTTTCTCCGCTTCATAGATTTCTACTGTATGATCCATATTCCTTTACCCCATTAAATTTTTCGTTATTATATCATTAATGATAGGTTTAGTCGATATAGTTTGATAAGTTTATATATCTTTCATGAGATCTGACCACAATATGGTCAACTATAAATCAAATTCTTCCAACAACTTTTTCTGATATTCCTCATCAGCTGCTGCTTTCACGATATCATCTGTACGTCCACGCTTCGATAATTCAAGAATTAATTGATTAATCCTGCTTACTCCCAAAGTTTCTCCTTCTGCTCTTCCCGCTACTCGTCCTTCTTCTATTCCAATCTTGCGTCCAGCCTCAATTCCTCGTCTTTCCGCGGTCAACATTCCTATATTATAATCCCTGATTGCTCTTTGTCTTGTCTCGTATTCTAACCTCTTCT
>OGWV01002903.1_pt1 | contig 10269 bp, 12 predicted proteins | sample 1576081 | NCBI WGS metagenome assembly OGWV01 (sample SAMEA3541541, study PRJEB24748) | human gut metagenome | biome: human gut; feature: human-associated habitat; material: faeces | place: China | collected 2012 | reverse complement strand
GTTGGCGTTTACACCGCTCTGAACCTGACCGGCTGGTGGCCCGTTACCGCAATCGTATGGTTACTTTGTCTCCGAATGACATAAGAAAACCATACAGCCAATTATTTTCCGGCAGAGTAAGTTTAACAGTATATCCGTTTTCATGTTTTATAATAGCCGTATCGTCCAGAGTATCGAATAACCTATACCCAACATCTAAAGTAAACTCCAATTCTAAATCTATTAAATTTCCTATTTCCGCTGGCATTGGAAAGACGGAATGGTATTGGCTCTCCTCCGCTATCAGCAGCGCCCCTGGGCATTCCCTGCGCACGGTATCCGAAAGCTGGCGGAGGAAGTCTATGGCCGCTATGTTCTCCCTGCCGCCGTAGCGGTTAGGCAGCCACTCCCCGCCCCGCTTGCCATAGTCCAGATAAAGCATGCAGCTCACGGCGTCCGCCCTCAGCCCGTCTATATGGTATTCCTTCATGAGGAACACGGCGTTGGATATGAGGAAGCTCCTCACTTCGTTCTTTTCAAAGTTAAAGAGGGTGGTACCCCACTGGGGCTGCTCGCTCCTGCGCGGATCCGGGTGCTCATAAAGGGGAGTGCCGTCGAAAAGCCTCAGGCCCTGCTCATCCCTGCAGAAGTGAGTGGGCACCCAGTCCACTATCACGCCCAGCCCCGCCTGATGGCATTGGTCTATGAATTCCTTGAACTGCGACGGGTTGCCGTAGCGGGAGGTGATGGAATAATATCCGGTAACCTGATAGCCCCAGCTGTCGTCCAGCGGGTACTCGGATACCGGCAGCAGCTCTATATGGGTATAGCCCATCTCCTTTACATAGCCTACAAGCCGCCGGGACAGCGCCGGAAAGTCCAGCCCCTCTACCCAAGAGCCCAGATGCGCCTCATATATGTTCATGGGGAGCATGTGGCTGTCCTCATTGCGGCGGGCGGCTATATAGTCCCCGTCGCCCCAGAGGTAGCCGTCCTCCAGATCCCATATGACGGAGGCCGTATTGGGCCGCTTCTGGGTATAGAAGGCAAAAGGATCGGCCTTGTATATTATTTCACCCATGCGGGTCTCAATTGCGTATTTGTATGTATCGCCCGCGTGGGCTATGCCTATGAAGGCCTCCCATACTCCGGTTTCACCTATGGGGTGCATGGGATCTGCGTCTATATTCCAGCCGTTAAAGCTGCCTACTACCCTTACGGACACCGCGTTTGGCGCCCATACCGCAAAACGGTATACTTCATAGCCCCTGTGCTCGGCCTTATGGCAGCCCAGAGTGAGGTATGCATATGAATTTGTACCTTCGCCCCAGAGGTAAAGGTCCGCGTCGCTTATCTTATCCCGCATATTCTCCTTAAGCCTCTTGCATAGTATTATGTATATTCTACACCAAAACCTCCCCGGCTGTATATAAAAAAATGTGATAGGGCTCCCTGCCTGTTTTTTATCGTTCATCACAAAAAGCATATTTTGTTCTTCCTCTGCCCATGATATAATATAGGAAATTGCCGTACAAAGGAGAAGCGAATATGTCTATAAACAAGGATATGACCATCGAAGAGATACTGCACGTTGACGTCGGCATAGCCGATCTGCTCATGGAAGCCGGTATGCATTGCCTGGGCTGCATAATGGCCCATGGTGAGAGCCTTGAGCAGGCATGCGCCGTACACGGCATAGACTGCGACGCGCTGGTAGATACTATAAACCAGTTTCTTGAGAACAAATAAGAGGGAATAGCGTTTCTCCGGCCCAGTGAGCTGAATTTCAAAAACGGCCGGAGGTATAGAGCTCTACGTCGTGGTGGGGCAGCGGCAGGATGACGCTCCCCGCCGGACGCCGGCGGCTCTATTTTTTTTGCAAAAAAATGCCCATCCGCCCAACCGGCAGATAGGCTGCAGACGGTTATCCGTCCCTTTCCATTATTCGTTTTATCAGTGATTTCCCAGAAGGTAACTGAACCCCAGCAGCACATACAGCACCCCGAACATGTATGGCATAAACATCTCCTTTAAGCCGGGGTTTTTGCGCCAGCCGTCCGTCAGCACTATAACTTCCGCGCCGTATGCCCCTGCGCCCAGTATATACGCCACGAATTTCAGTATGTTCCAGTAATGATATATGGGCTCTATATGCAGCATGGACAATATGAACAGCCCGCCCGCTATTACCACGAATATGTTGCGCACCGTCAGAAACGTATGCTGCGTCTTGCTCAGCCTGTGGCTTTCCGGCGGATCGTGAATTATAGCCTCGTCGCCCTCCATTATATGGATGGCATCTTCGGCTATGGCTTCAGTTATACCTGTTCGGTGATATTCCTTGTTTTCCTGCATCTGTCCTCCGAAAATATAAAAATCAATCAGGCCGAGCGTTCTTATTTATTGAGGTGTTTTATATGTTTTATTATAAAATATTAGTCGCCGCTTGCCAATCCCGGTTTTTATATTTTTTTAACGGAAACGGACATTTTATTAACTGTACCAGGCGCGCAGGCTTCTCCATTTATCCTGTGGCAAAGAAAGTTTATTTTTCAAGCTCACTCCTTATGTACCGCATTACGGCGCCGGAAATATCCGCTCCGGTGCTCTTTTCCATGCCCGCAAAGTGTGCGTTGGAGTTTACCTCGCAAAGCAGCGGGCCCTCTTGTGAATGCAATATGTCCACACCGCCGAAGTCCAGCCCCAGCAGTCTTACCGCCTCCAGCGCAAGGTGTTTTTCCTCGTCGCCGGGCACATACGCCTCCGCACTGCCGCCATTGGCTATGTTGGCCCTGAAATCGCGGTCGTTGCTGCGCCGCATGGCGCCCATCACCTCTCCGCCCACTACGTATATGCGCACATCCCGCCCGAAGCTTTCCCTGACCGCCTGCTGCATTATCATGGGCGTGGCCTCGTGGGAGCGTATTATTTCCGCCGCCTGTTCCTCCGTATCCGCAAGATATACCTGCTTGCCGAAGGAGCCGCGGCATTCCTTGATTATCAGCGGCAGGCCGAGATATTCCGCCGCCCTTTTCAAAAAGGCCATCTCTCCGTAGCCTACGTATTTGTACGTCTGGGGCACCGGCACCGTCTTGGGCATCGGCAGCCTGCCTGAGAGCGCCGCATGGGTCAGCGCCTTGTCGTCACAGAGGGCAACAGCCCTGGCGCTGTTGAAAAGACGCAGGCCGCATTTTTCCAGCATCTGTCCCAGCATTATATCCTTATCCCAGAATATGCCGAAGGAGTATCGGTCTATATCGAAAAGCGGCTCTCCAGACGCTATATCGAAAAGCAGACTGTCGTTGCTTTGCTGCTCTATGGCTATGTTTTCCTTTTCAGCCGCTTCCATAAGGGCCCTGAAAAGGCTTTTGAAGCTTTCCTCGCCTACAAAGCCGTTAGTTATAAGCATTCCTTTTTTCATGAGCTTGCCCCCTCTGTGTGCATGAAAAAAGGATACCACAGCCCAGTGCCTATTACAAGGCGGCTCAAGCCCTAAAAAACAGCTCAGCTTCAGATTGCAAACGCAGTTGCTCTGTGGTAAAATAGTCAAAGTTGATATTCGTTTTGACTATAATAAGCTTTTTTATGAGAAAGGAGCTATTGAACTATGAGAGAAGCTGCAAAACCCGCCCTTGAGAAGCTTGATGAGCTTGGCATTAAATACTACTACTATGAGCACCCATTGGCCAAGACCATGGAGGACTGCGAAGGCATAGGCGCCGATGTTGGAGCAAAGCACTTTAAAAACATCTACGCCTGCGACCATACCGAGACCAACTTCTTTATCATAATCATCCGCGCCGATAAGAAGTTCAGGACCTCCGAGGTGAGCCGCAAACTGGGCGTATCCCGCCTGAGCTTCTGCACCGATGAAATGCTGCAGGAAAACCTCGGCGTAGTTTCCGGCGCCGTCACCCCTCTTGCCCTGATGAACGACAAGGAGCACAAGACCCTTCTGGTAGTGGACAAGGATATCCTCCGGGACGAGATGGTATGCTGCCACCCCCTCACCAGCGACGCTACCGTGGCCATGCACCGCTACGACCTGATCAAGTTCGTCCGGGCCTGCGGCAACGAGATAAAGTTCCTCGACATAGGCGACGGCGAGCACACTGAGGAATAAAAATCAACGCATATAACGCATATTATAAAGACGAATAATTAAAAAGTGGCTTTTAAGCCACTTTTTTCTTTCCTCTGCCTCCCATCTACATACTCTCCCCCTTGGCGGGGCCGGGGATTTATCGCTTTGCCACATAAATGACATATTGACGAGCAACGCCGTCAATATTATAATAAATAAATACACAGTCGGTAAAAAATAATAACTCAGAAAGGAGGGAAGAATGTGACAAAATACATCATCAAGCGCCTCCTGCTTGCAATTCTCACCGTATTCATAATATGCGCAATCACATTTTTCCTTATGCACGCCATCCCGGGCGGCCCGTTCAACCGTGAAAAGGCTCTCGACCCGGCCACCATCGCCGCGCTAAACGCCAGATATAACCTGGATAAACCCCTCGTGGTGCAGTTCGGCATCTACATCAAGGAACTTTTCAAGGGCGACTTCGGCGTATCCCTCAAGAACGGCCGCGAGATAAGCAGCATCATATCCGAATCCTTCCCCATATCCTGCAAGGTCGGCCTTCGCGCCATATCCATCGCTCTGATATGCGGAACGGTATTCGGCAGCATTGCCGCGCTCATGCGCAACAAATGGCCGGATCGCGTAATAGTATTCCTTTCTACTCTGTTTACGGCAGTACCGAGCTTTGTATTGGCAACCCTGTTGTTGCTTGTATTTTGTATAAAGCTGGGCTGGGTGCCCGTCTGGAGCCCTAACAACCCCAGCTATGTGCTCCCGGTAATAGCGCTTTCCGCGTACCCCATGGCTTACATCACCCGCCTTTCCAAGACGAGCATGCTGGACGCGCTGAGTCAGGACTATATCCGCACCGCAAAGGCAAAGGGCGTACACAAGTGGACCGTTATATTCAAGCACGCCCTGCGGAACTCCCTCATTCCCGTGATAACCTATGCGGGCCCGCAGATCGCCTACATAATCACCGGCTCCATGATAGTCGAGACCATATTCACCATAGGCGGCATAGGCAGCAAGTTCGTAAGCGCCATAACCAACCGGGATTACACCATGATAATGGCGACCACGATCTTCCTTGCCACCCTTATGGTAGCGGCGACGCTCATATGCGACCTGCTGTATAAGCTGGTGGATCCCCGCATCAATTACGACTAAAGAAAGGAGGCCGATACTCTTGGAACAGAACAACAGCTCACTTCCCAAAAAGAACCCGCTGAGCATGCAGATAGACCTTGATAAGTTTGCTCCCGCCACCGAAGAGGAAAAGCGGCAGCAGGACGTTATGAGCAAGAGCACTACCTTCTTCCGGGATGGTATGCGCAAGCTCTTCAAGAACCCGTTGGCCGTGGGCAGCCTTATAGTACTTGCTCTCATCATAATCACCATAATAGTTGCGCCCATGATCGTACCCTATAAGTATTCCGAGATACTTTCCGTAAACGGCAGGCGGGATAAGGGTGCGAAGAACCTGGCTCCCTTCACCTACAGCGAGATGGAGCAGGAGTACATAGCCCAGGGCGGCCAGCGCTTCCCCCATATTTTCGGCACAGACGAGCAGTGCCGCGACTATTTCGTCCGCGTAATATACGGCACCCGCGTATCCCTCTGCGTAGGCCTCTTCGCCAGCATCATAGTCATGATAATCGGCGTCATATACGGCAGTATATCCGGCTATTTAGGCGGTAAAGTAGACTTGATAATGATGCGCATAGTGGATATTATCTACTCCCTGCCCGATATGCTGATGGTAATATTGCTGGCGGTGGTATTCGACGAGTTGATACACTTCCCCACAGGTTCCCTTCTCAACAAGCTGGGGGCCAACATGATATCGCTGTTCCTGGTATTCGGCCTTCTGTATTGGGTAGGTATGGCCCGCCTTATCCGGGGCCAGATACTTTCCATAAAGGAGAACGACTACATACTGGCCGCCGAGTCCATAGGCGCAGGCTCCGGGCGCATAATCCGAAAACACATTCTGCCCAACTGCATATCGGTCATAATAATAACCACCGCCTTGCAGATACCCTCGGCAATATTTACCGAGAGCTACCTCTCCTTTATAGGCATGGGCGTCCGCGCCCCTATGCCCTCGCTGGGCTCCCTCGCAAACTACGCCCGCGACGGTCTCCAGTCATACCCCTATAAGCTGGTATTCCCCGCGCTTACCATCTGCCTTATAGTTCTTTCCATGAACCTTCTGGGCGACGGCCTGAGGGACGCCTTCGATCCTAAGCTGAAGAGGTGATAAACATGAGCGAAAATACTACACATCTTCTTAGCGTAAAAGACCTGCACACCTCCTTCACCACCGACCACGGCGAGGTGCAGGCGGTAAACGGCGTATCCTTCAACCTGGACGCCGGAAAGGTGCTGGGCATAGTGGGCGAATCCGGCTCCGGCAAGAGCGTCACCGCCTACTCCATCATGCAGATACTGGCCGACAACGGCCGTATAACCAGCGGAGAGATACTCTATAAAGGCGAGGATATATCCCGCTGGGGCGAATCCAAGATGCAGGATTTCCGGGGCAAGTGCTGCTCCATAATCTTCCAGGATCCCATGACCAGCCTGAACCCGGTATTCACCATAGGCAGCCAGATAGCCGAGGCGGTGCTGCTGCACACAAAGAGCAGCAAGCACGAGGCCATGGAAAAGGCCCTTGAGATGCTCAAGCTGGTCGGCATAAACGAACCCGAAAAGCGCCTCAAGCAGTACCCATATGAGCTGTCCGGCGGTATGCGCCAGCGTGTCATGATAGCCATGGCGCTGGCCTGCGAACCGGATATACTTATAGCGGACGAACCCACCACCGCCCTGGACGTGACCATACAGGCACAGATACTGGAGCTCATGCAGAGCCTCCAGAAGAAGCTGGGCATGGCCATCATAATGGTCACCCACGACCTGGGCGTAATAGCGGAAATGTGCGACGAGATAGTGGTCATGTATGGCGGCCGCTTCTGCGAGCGGGGTACTGCCGACGAGATATTCTATAATCCCCGCCACGAGTACACCAGGGGCCTGCTCCGCAGCATACCCAACATAACCAACATGAAGGAGCGCCTGGTGCCCATCTCCGGCACCCCCATAAACATGCTGAACATGCCCAAGGGCTGCGCCTTCTGCGCCCGCTGTGACAAGGCCATGAAGATATGCCTTGAACAGGTGCCCGAGGAACGCATAATCAACGAGTCCCACAGGGCGTCCTGCTGGATAAACACCCGCGATAATATCGGAACTGTTGAGGAGGCTGAATAATATGAGCGAATATCTCGTAGAAGTTGAACATCTGAAACAGTATTTCCAAGTGCGCTCCGGCTTCAAGAACATGACGCTCAAGGCCGTTGACGACGTATCCTTCTGCATAAAGCCCGGCGAGACACTGGGTCTTGTAGGCGAGTCCGGCTGCGGCAAGACCACCGTAGGCCGCTCCCTGCTTCACCTGTACGACCCCACCGGCGGCACAGTGCGCTTTGAAGGCGAGGAAGTCACAAAAAAGAACATTCAACGAATGCGCGCCAAGATGCAGATGGTGTTCCAGGACCCCTATTCCTCTCTGGATCCCCGCATGACTGCCGAGGATATAATCGGCGAACCTCTCGACGTACACCACCTCTGCGCCAACCGCAAGGAACGCCGGGAGAAGGTAATAAGCCTTATGGAGCTGGTAGGCCTTAACTCCGAGCATGCCACCCGCTACGCTCACGAATTTTCAGGCGGCCAGCGCCAACGTATAGGCATAGCCCGGGCCCTCGCCGTGGATCCCAAGTTCATAGTATGCGACGAGCCCGTATCCGCGCTGGACGTATCCATTCAGGCGCAGGTCATCAACATGTTTGAGGATCTGCAGAACCAGCTGGGCGTGGCGTATCTCTTCATAGCCCATGATCTGCTGGTCGTACAGCATATTTCCAACCGCATAGCGGTAATGTATCTGGGCCACGTAGTGGAGCTTGCGGACGCCAACGAGCTTATGTCCGATCCAAAGCACCCCTACACCCAGTCCCTGCTTTCCGCGGTACCCATACCCGACCCCAAGACCGCCCGCAAAAAGAACCGCATAGTTCTCGAGGGCGACGTTCCCAGCCCCCTCAATATGCCCTCCGGCTGCCCCTTCCGCACCCGCTGCCGCTACGCTACGGAGCAGTGCGCCATGGAGCGTCCCGAGCTGACCGACCGGGGCGGCGGCCACATGGTAGCCTGCTGGAACAAATAACTTCAAAAGTATTTTACCCTTCCGGGTATTTACTAAATAAAAAAAATGGAGGAATAACCATGAAAAAAGTACTCGCACTGCTTCTCATCGCTGTGATGTGCTGCGGCGTATTTGCTGCCTGCTCCAGCCCTGCTGCTGAAACTCCCAGCGAGCCCACCACTACCGAGGAGGCTCCCGCCACCACAGAAGATGCGGACGCTGCTTCTCTGGTAAGCGACGCCTTCATCAACCCCACTGCCGACTGGGGTCAGTACAACGACCTGATCACCCAGATCAAGACCGAGACCGACTACGCAAAGCGTACCGACGTCCGCTGCTTTTTATCTATCGCGGCGAAGAGCGGACGGTAAGAAACGATCATGGCAAACCCTATCAGGTGACAGAAGAGGATGTGCGTGAAATGGTGGATTATATCAGCCATTACTCGCTGTATGCGTACGAGCAGGAGATGAAACAGGGATTTATTACGGTAGAAGGAGGACACAGAATCGGAATGGCAGGACAGGCGATTATGGAAAATGGAAGGGTAAAGAATTTGAAATATATTTCTTCGATTCATGTAAGGCTGTCGCATGAAGTGATCGGGTGCGCAGATCAGGTATTCCCATATATTACGGGGAACCGGGAACTGTATCATACGCTGATTGTGTCACCGCCCGGATGTGGAAAGACAACCCTTTTAAGAGATATGATCCGCCAGATTTCCGATGGAAACCGCTGGGTGAAGGGAATGGCAACGGGTGTGGTAGATGAGCGCTCAGAGATCGGCGGATGTTACCGGGGACTGCAGCAGAATGATCTGGGGATGAGGACGGATGTGCTGGACGGCTGCTCTAAGGCGGAGGGAATGATTATGATGATCCGTTCCATGGGGCCGCAGGTGTTAGCAGTAGATGAAATCGGGGTTGCAGAGGATGGAATGAATCTGCGCAGCATTTTATTATGACATTCATTTGTACCTTTCTCGCAGGATGTATACGGGTGCGTGAAATATACCGACATTCCGTATTTTTCAAAATCCGCCAATGTGGCAAATTCAGAGCCGTTGTCTCCGGTTACGGTTTTAAACACCTGATTTTTCTTGCTTAAAAACATTGATACCACATCTTCAAAGGCTTCTTGCATTGCTTCTGCCGTATGATTTTTAGCTTTTATCCAAAGGCACATTCTTGTCATCCGTTCCACAAGTGTAATAACTACAGGCTCATTTTCATTCTTCAGTCCGAGAACGCTGTCTATCTCCCAATGTCCGAATTCATTTCTCAGTTCAACGCATTCGGGGCGTTCCTCTATGCTTCTGCCGAGCTTCTTTTTGTTCTCCGTAGCTTTTGATTTTGCCGTATTCCGCTTCAGCTTTTCGGGCAAGTCGATGTTTTTAATCGGAAACAATCCAAGCGAAACATAGTTGTAAAGCGTTTTGGTGCAAACCATTTCCTCTCGTTTAAACAATTCGTTATGTAAGGCGTATCCGAATATTGCATCTAATGACCAGTGTTCATTTTTAAATTGCTTCACAACATATTCTAAAAACGGAGCTGTTTCAAAAATGCGGTATCTACGGGTTGAGTGTTTTCGGTTTTCAAGATAAACCGATTTGCCTTCATCTGCTTTATAGCGTTTTATTTTACCGTTATACAACGTGACTGTTCCGCGTTCGACCTCGTCTTTAATAGTGTTATACGCTCGTCCGAGATATTTCGCTATTTTGTATATCGACCAGCCGTCTTTTAAACGCACTTCTATTTCGTACCGTTCTTCGTTTAAAAGATGTTGCCCTTTTCTGTGTTCTGTGGTATAATTCGGATTGTCCATAGTGATGATCCTTTCGGAATTGTTGTAGCAAATTAATTCTACCACAGGTTCGTCACTATGGACCTATTTTTTTATTTTATTTCAACTTCATTTTACAACGCGCGATTTTTTAAAAATCAAGAAAAGGCTTGAATTTTCGTACGCATTTTTAAAG
>OGWV01002900.1_pt1 | contig 10270 bp, 8 predicted proteins | sample 1576081 | NCBI WGS metagenome assembly OGWV01 (sample SAMEA3541541, study PRJEB24748) | human gut metagenome | biome: human gut; feature: human-associated habitat; material: faeces | place: China | collected 2012 | reverse complement strand
GTTGAGGAAAAGAAAGGCACTGACTCCATCTATGAAGAGGATGGTTACACTAAATTAGATTTTATGCGAATTGTGGCATGGGATGATCTGGGAAATTATTATCTGATGTACGGTCGGTCAAAAGATTATAATATCGATGATTCAACGATTCCATATCATCAGAGGTTCACTATTTATGATGGCAGCAATGGTTCATTGGATGGACAGGAAAACCGGGATTACAAACTGGTGTGGGATGAAAATGCATCAACAGTGACATTTGCCATGGAGAAAAAGACAGATAAATGGGATGCAGAAACGAGAAAATTTGTCGGTGCGGATTATGAATTTGTATCAGAACCGTATACGGTGGAGTTGGTGAAAAACTAGTGAGGTATAGAACGGCTCAACAAGTGTCAAACTTTTATGGCATTCTAGTACAGAGAAAACCCGCTGTAAAACCTATATTGGAGGTTTTACAGCGGGTTTATTATAATGACTGAAATTTCTAATCCTCTTCCAGTCCTGCCAGCAGTCTGAGATTCTTCTTCAGTATCTGCTGTTCTTCTTCCGGAATATCAGCGAGAATATCGACGTTCGCAGTGTCGATGGTTTCAAGAACCGGTTCCTCGAGGGCTGCACCCTTCTCTGTCATCGGAGGTCAAAGCAATTTCCTGATTGGTGCTTGAGTTATAAAAACGGAACGAAAGCGTCTGCTGACCACCGCGGCTCATGGCGCTGGGGACAGAAGGAACAAAAATGTTGGTTTCAGGCTGGACAGTGACTTCGATTTCGTTCGACTTCTTCGCTTGACCAGCTTCCGTAGCGGTGCAGGAGATTTTATACTTCGTTTCCTTAGTAACGTTGGGAGCAGTCCAAGTGGCGCTCTTAGTTGTACCACCGGTAAAGTTTGCAGCAGAAGCGCCGTCAGTCCATGCATAGGATACGGGGGCATCACCGCCGGTATAGGTGGAGGTGAAGGCTAACGTCTGACCACTACGGATAGTTGTGGAAGTAGATTCAGGACTGGTTTTAATGATATTAGAAGCATCTTTTTGCGTTATGTTAAGATGAATTGTAAGGTCAGTAATAGAGTCAACGCCTTCACGAGTCGCAGGAACAGTGATCGTGTTTGTATTTGAAGCATACCTCACAGCACCCAAGGTAAACGGGCTACCGGACGCATTTCCGACCTCAATGTTATCAAGAGCAATCTGAGCGCCTTTGACAAGGTTAACATCAACAGAGGACGCAGGGGTATAGGTCTTGCCATAAATTTTCAGAGTAATATCAGTATAGTTGAAAGACGTTACAGTAACGTCCTTAGTAAGGGCAGATGTATTGAGTGTTTTATTGTCCTCGCCATACTGATAAGTAGCAGTGCAGGTAACATGGATAGTACCTGCCGCATTAGCTCTTACTTCATAGGAAGCACCAGTGCTGCTTGCGACCTCAGTGCCTCCGGTAACACTCCATGTGCAGGATTTGAGCGTAGCGGTAATAACATCCTGACTGGGTTCAGTATCGGTTGAAGCAGGTGTTACAGTTGCGGTAGCAGGGACGCTAAATGCGACGATATCGCCAATTTTAGCATCGTCCTTACCTGCAATTGTAATACCGCTTTGCAGGGTATCTCCCGCCGCCCTTGCAGGCACGACGACGAGGCTCAGGACCAACGTCAGAGCCAATAGCAAGGAGAGAAATTTCTTCATGTGATCTTCATCCTTTCGTGTTTGTTGTTGTCGGCCCTGCGCGCACAGAGCCTTTCTCATACATGGCATTTTACCATGCCGCGGGAAATAAGGGAACAGGAAAATGGAAAATTCATAAATTCTTTATCTTCCCTCTTCGCCCAGTTTCCCTTTGCTTCCTTAATTAGACGCAAGAAACGTCTGTTTTGTTTCACAAAACCCGAAAATTTCCCAAAAATTTTTTACGCCGCGAAAAACCGCACATACAAGAACCCCCCCGCCGCGATCTGCGTAAGTAAGATCGCGGGGATGCCGAACTTGAAGTACCAGTGCCGCGTCTTGTGGTGAAAGACCCTCATTGCGAAAAGAGCACCCGCGCTGCCGAGCAGCAGCGCGAGTGCAAATAGAGTCTTTTCGGGGACGCGCCGCGCGCCCTGAATTCTGGCGCGGCGCTTGTCTGCGCCGTAGACGCAGAACGTCAGAATATTGATCGCGGCGAGATAGATGACAAAATATCTCACTTTTCGAGCTTGCTGAGCTCCACAGCCGCCGCCGCGCCGAGGCGCGCGTTGTTGAACACGAGCTGGATGTTGGAATCCAGGCTGTCGCCGCCGGTCAGGTCCTTGATCTTGGCGAGCAGATACGGCGTCGTGGCCTTGCCGTGGATGCCGTCCTTCTTCGCGTCCTCGACGGCCTCGGCAATGGCCTTGTCGATGACTTCCTTGTCCATGGAGTACTCTTCGGGAATCGGGTTCGTGACGAGTAAGCCGCCGCGCAGCCCCAGCTCGCGCTTGACGTGGAACGCCTTCGCCAGCTGCTCGGGCGTGTCGAGCTCGTAGTCGACGCCAAAGCCGGACTTGCGCGTGTAGAACGCAGGCAGCTCGCTCGTGCCGTAGCCGATGACGGTCACGCCGTGGGTCTCGAGATATTCGAGCGTCAGACCGAGGTCGAGGATGGACTTCGCGCCCGCGCACACGACCATGACGGACATGTGCAATGGCAGCCCGCAAAGCCTTTTCTTCCTCAAGCATTTTCCATAACTGTTGATTATTCTCTGCCAGCTGTCCTCTCATTCGTTCAAACTCTTTGCACAATCCGCCCATCTCATCTTCATTTTCATAAGTGATATGGAAATCTAAATTATTTCGACCAACTTGTCGGGAAGCCAGTTCTAATTCTTCGATAGGGCATTTCAGTTTATGCTTATAAAAAAGAAATACCGCTATAATACTCCCTGCAACAGATACGATAAGCACTGTAAATGTCTGAAGAAAATCACATATTTCCGATACATGATAATCAAATTCTTTCATTTCATAAGAATGTGGTCTCGGAACATCTGGCAAATACCTTCTACCATCCCCTTCAGCCATTTCAAAATATTCTTCTTGGTCTACATAATTCCACCAAATGTTGTTTTGTACTGTGCTTGCTATTCGCATAATTAGTGCTGAAAGATAAAAACTAATTATTAAACTAATTATCATATACAAAACAATGGTTTTCCTTAACGAAAGATTTTTTATTTTGCCCATTTATATCCCCTCCCCCATACCGTTGCAATATATTCGTGTTCCGAATACATTTTCATTTTCTTGCGGATTCTGCGAATCAACTCTGTAACCACCCGGCTGTCCCCTTCTGCATCATATCCTCCAATCTTTTCATAGATTCGTTCTTTATCAAACACAATTTCAGGGTTCATAGACAAAAATTCTATAATGTCATACTCTAATTTCGTAAGATCTAAAGTTTTCTCTTTCATATGTACACATTTGCCGGCATAGTCAATTACTAAATCCCCATAAAACCGTTGTTCTGTTTTCCTATGTAAGCGTTCCTCACGTTTCAAATGGGCAATAATTCTGGCATCGAGTTCTTTCAAACTAAATGGTTTCAAAACATAATCATCTCCGCCAGACAGTAATCCCATTACCCGATCCTGTTCTTCTACCTTTGCAGTCAAAAAGATAATCGGACAGGAAACCCTGTCTCGGATTCTTCTGCATACTTCAATCCCATCCATTCCCGGCATATTCACATCCAATAGAATAATATCAGGGTTTGCACTTATCTTTTCCATTGCTTCTATGCCATTTTCTGCAATCATTACTGTATAATTCTTCAATGTAAAGTATTGATTCAGCATTTTTAGCAATTCTCTATCATCATCAACCATTAAAATTTTATATTGCATTATATTTATGTCACTCCTTAAAGTATAAATGCTTTTGAAGATTATCTTTGATTCATTATGCACTATCTAGTATCCCATAATCGGGACTTTTAACTCAACTTTTCAATTATTTTACTTTACTAACGCCGATAAACATTATTATGAATTTCCAATAACTGCTTCAACACATCCTCTATTATCTCATTATTTTCGGTATATAAAATGTTCTCTTTCTCGTTCAAAGTATTTTCCATGATCTCGATATTGCTATCTTTATCAAAGCAACCTTTTATGCTTCTAAAATGATTAAATTCAATAGCAAAATCCTTGCCATCATAAATAGAAATACTAATCTCTATATCTTCAATCATAAAATCGGCATAACTGTTTTTTACATGAAAGTCTTTCTTTAAGAACGGGAGTTTTTGGTTTGGCAGTCGATACCGAACATTGTCTTTTTCTAATTCATAAAGTTCTCCTTTTATGAATCCCAATTTCTCCGCATTCATTTCATCTGTAAAAGCTGACCATCTATCTTTTTATGTATTTTTGTCTTTTTACTTTTTGCCAAATTTCTCCCACCTTTATATAATTAATAACTTTTGCTAGTATAGCGCATGTTTCGCATTTATCTTTTCACATTATAACATCTATCAAATTGATCCGCACTAAAAAAGGACGCAGAATCTCTCCCACGTCCTCAAGACTATCTGGCTTTATCTTCTCTCACCTTCGATACTTCCTTTATTTCATATCTATACGATATAAATTAAGTCTCTCCTGTTTCGTATATCTCCTTAATATAAAAATGCAATCATGCTAGAGTTCTCGTAGATTGCATTTTTATCAACAATACTATTTTATTAGCGTTTACTTTTCTTCTCCTTTTGCTACTGGTATTATGAATGTATAAGCATAATAATGTATCCAATTATTAATGTCATTATTCAGCATGTATTGAAGCATATCGACTGTGCTAATCCCTGATCTATTAAATTTTCTAAATACTTAGGAATCTCAAATTTTACAATGCGAGAATTTGCCATATATATTGAGAAAATAAGATATTTAATGCTTTTATATTCAACAGTTTCTGTAATATCTAATAAAAATTCATCTATTGTCTGATGATTGAACAATCTCTCCAATCACATCACACTCCTATTTCTCACATTTTCAAAACTCTCAATCCTGTTGAGAGTTTTTCACCTCTTCCTCTGCAATATCATATAACTCAGCTAGTTTTCTCTGCAGAATACTCTTATCAATCAACTTAGTTTTATATTCAGCAATCATTGTCTGCGATAAACTTCTACTCAAAGAATATTCAACGACATCCGTATTAGCATTTTTACAAAGAATCATTCCTACACTCGGATTTTCATGAGGCTTCTTAATATCTCTATCCAATGCCTCCAAATAAAAGTCCATTTTTCCCATATATTCAGGTTTGAAATCATCAATTTTTAAATCAATTGCAACTAAACACTGTAACTCTCTGTGATAAAAAAGAAGATCTACATAGTAATCATTATTTTCCACTTGGACATGATATTCTTCATCAATAAAAATAAAATCTCTTCCAAATTCAAGAAGAAAATTTTTCATATTTTTCAAAATTGCTTTCTTTAAGTCATATTCTTTATATGGTTCTGAAAAATCAAGAAACTCTAACATATACATATCCCTAAGAACACCTGTCATATCTTTACTTTCGATTGCAGATGGGGCTTTTCCATTAGATAAAAGCAACCTCTCATAATATCCACTATCAATCTATCTCGCCAGTTCTTTTGCCTTATATTTTTCCTTTGACGCAAGTTTTAGATAAGTAAGAGGAAATTTTCTCTAGTGCCATTTTTTTTATAATATATTTTCAGGCTTATACATGCGTCCTGTCCAACCCATTCCACTTGCCCAGTCTCTTATTTCATCTCTTTCTTCCTGATTTCCCAGTCTGCTTGTCATTAAGAAATCAATATACCCGTGTACTCCACCGACATCATCCATAACAGGGAGGCCGTCTGCAAATATGCATATTGGTTTTCCTTTTATCTCCACTATTTGAATAATCTTTGATAACAGTTCATCTTGGAGATGATCACTCATATCATACGCTCTGGCTTCCTCTATAAGACCTTCCTCATTGGAAACTACTACAAAGCCGTCTACATTTCCCTCAAATGCTGTGTCTAAACGATTCTTTGTATAATATTTTTCCTCCATGACAATATCAACTTCCCATCCATCTCCATAATCATAATTATATTTTAGAGATTTTGTAATTGGTGTTACTTCGATTTCCTCGTTCACCTTTGCTAGTCTTTTTGCAACAAACTGTACTGCTTCTCTAATATCATCTGGAACTTTTTCATCTTTAGCAGCCAAGACCTCAGTTACCTTCAATCGCTCCAGAAGTTCGTCCATTCTGCTCTCAAATCCCAGTCCAACCTGTTCAATCGTTGCATCTGTCACAGGAATCATTTTATCTTTCTGCTTAGAAACATCAATTCCATTCTTTTTCATTTCCATCCATTCATCAAAAGATGGAGTAACTCTAATTACCGGATTTTCTGTAATTAAACTTTTTGCTGTAGCATTTGCAAATGCATAATGTTCCCACTTACCACCGTAGGAATAAGGTGCTGTATATTTCTTGCGAAACCATGTCTTGATACTGACTCCTTGCTTATAATCATCATCCCAATAGATATCTTCAAAATCATCGCACGGAAAGCGAAAATACACACCACACAAATCTATCCAATCCGTTAGTTTCCCATCATATAGAGTTCTTCCATATTCATCCTGTCTATTCTTTCCACCAGTCATCTTCTGAAAAACTTCTTCTGGCAAAAGATACTGATGTAGATGACTGTTTTGCCATCCAAAAGCACGCTGAATCACATAATGCAGTGCATGTAATGTAATATCAGCCGGGACAAGTATCTCCCTAATAATACCTTGCTTTACTTTTCCATATCTATTAAGAACAACTCTGTCTTTAACATCTGTTTCCTCCAGATTCAGGGAAAGACGTAATTTTAATACAGAATACTTCTGTTCTGACATTTTTTCACTCTCCTTTTTCTTTATTCTTTCTCCATCTGATTTCTTTTGCACCCGTAAAAGTTCATGCTCTGTCATAACCCTTATTGTCCCAGCAGGCTCATCATGCTGTTTACTCTGTCTGACTATTTCATCGAATTTATTGGAAACTTGACTGTCCGCTGCTATATACATACGTCTTCGATAATCTTCACTTTTTTTTGAATTATATGACCGACTTTCTCCATAACCAGTTTCCGTTCGTGTATATGGCAGATATGCTTGGACTGTTTTCTCTGATATCACTAACTGCTTTGCAATCTCTGATGTAGTCATCCCTTTCCGAAATAGTTCTCCAACTTGTTCAGATGTATGACTACTCCATAACCCCTCAGTTATCAGTATCCTCTGAGCTCTTACAAGTGAAGTCCCCACATTTTGTGCGGTTCTTTTTAGTGTCAACCTAGTATTTATGTTTTAAATTTGGGGCATATACTACTAAATAAAGTCTATGCCCATTCGCTCACATTACCAAATCAATATCCATTACATCATTTGCAATAATTATTTTGTGCCTTCTCAATAGTAACATCGGTTAAATCTCAGTTAGAGTCTCGGTTAAAAACAATTTTCAACCGAACTCAAACCAAGAGGTCATCCTAATTTCTTTTTAATTTAGGTTTTTCTTGGTTAATCTTGGTTAAATTACATCCAAACCAAACCGAGCTTAACCGAGTTCTACTTTAATACCCAGTTTGATTTCTGTTGATTGTCGCTGTCTTTTTCGATAAGATTTTTGTTTTTCATTGATGTAAGCAAATTATGAATCTTATTCTTCTTCTGAACCTCTGACAACGAGTCTGGCAACTTGTCCCATAATAATCTATCAATTTCTTTTCTGTTTGCCTTTGTATATTGTTTTAGATACTCAATAATCAATGTCTTATAATACTGATCATCTAATCCTTTGTTTTTAATATAACCTGCTTGATCCTCTATGCTTTTTGCAGCTGATGCAGACAAATATAAGCTTCCAAGTCTACCCTCTACAAGCTTTAATGCTCGTAACCTATCAGCATCTTTCTTCTCAATATGAATACCCTTTTGCACTTTATCAAGTAAAAATGCATCTTGCAAATTCAGTTCTGGATGATCATATAAAATATGCATATAATTATCATCCAAAGTCTTGCCATAAACTGTTACGTCCACTTGAACTCCAGATGAAAAATCATAGTCTGGCATCGGAAAATACTTCGCCTTCTGAATATTGTAAGCTCGTCTAATTCCGAGTGTAGCAGTATCAATCATATGAAAAGCTACCATTGCTTCTGCCAGCAACTGATTACGATAAAACGGTGGATTGTAGCTAACTTCCAAAACATTCTCTATTCTCTGTGGAATAAAATCTCCCGGATTAGTAATCTTAATTTTGTCATCAAATTCGTTTACATAAATTCTACCGCCTAATTGATAATTTGAATGAACAATACTATTATTTAAAAGCTCTCTCATCAACCAACTATCATACTGTTCTGTTTCCATAGGAAATAACGTCATTTGATTTGGCATATACCGATATGTCAGATTTCTTACCTTTGCAAATACCTTATCAACAACATTGATAAACGGAATCTTAAAAATAGCATAATCCTTGTCTGTTCCATCCACACCATAGAGACGCCACATAATACTTGGAGCGGCTGTGAATAAATAGTCAAAATCAGAATTTCCCAACAAAAGCATTGCAGCATTTGTAACCTTTCCACCTATTAACAGCTTCATCTTCGTCAAAAACTGTTCATCTGACATACCGTCAACTTCCTTAGAAATTGGATCTTGTGCCATCTTCTCCTTATACTTTTCACGAGCCAACCGAATCGCACCTTGGTCCAGATTGTCGATAGTTGCACCTTCTATAATCTGTTTAGACCAGTCTTTTCTTTCTTGCGATCTGATTGCATCAATCTTATACTGCTTTAAAGATACAAGACTTTCTCCAGATCTTTCATAGTAATTGGTCTTCCAATCTGTTGGGATACCTGTTGCTGCAGCGGGTATCTTAAACATCAACACACGCAGTTCTTTTCCATTTACAATTGGCACCAACTCAATAATATCGTAGAATGTCATACCATTAGTTGTGTCTCTTGCAATTTCATATTTGAATTTTTCAAGAAGACTTTTGTCACCTTTCTTATAAGCAGTTCCTACAACATGTTTAACCTTATCCTTTTCACTTACGCCAAACACAAGCCAGCCATACTGTTGATTCCTAAGATTCGCTTCATTGCTAATTGCCGAAAAGTAACGTCCAATTTTATCTGTATCATAGCCACTTTTTGCCTCTTTGAATTTTTTTCAGAATGTACTCTACTTTTGTAAACATTACCTAATCCAAGCTCATTAGAAATCTCATTCAGTCTAACAATATCATTTTTAGAACAATTTATACCGGCAACAATTCGACTTGTTCTAAGTCCTAAGTTGCTTACTGGTATATTCATTCCTATATCGTTATCTAAAGGATAAACTATGCGATATTCCTTCTCATGTTCCCACGACTTTGCTTTGATAAATAAGTTCTGTAAAAATAAGGTTGAATAGAACTCTGCTTGTTCTCTTCGCCCTAAAATAATGGCTTTCTTGATAGCATCTCTACATTGAAATATTAATGACGCTACTTTGATTCTTTCTAGCTCATATAATACTTCATGTATGCAATCCTTTTTGATTACTTCGTATTCGACACAAAATCCCTTATGGTTATTTGTATAATAAGCCCACATTGGTAAATAATCAATACTATTAGCTGACAGACATGTTATACCATAATCACTAAAATCGAATAAATGCTGATAATAATCTATGATATCATTGCTATATCCTGCATTAAGTAGCTTATTTCTATCAAGCAGCATCCCCTTATATTCGTATGGATCATTCAAATAATCTTTTTGTGCAAACCATATCTCATTTCTTCCTAATGAAAGAAATTTCTTATGATCAGATTCTGAGCCATCAAGCCATATAAATTATACTAATCTATCTGGAATAGTAGAAAACCTAACAGCTTTAGCCTCACACATTTTACCTTCAAAAAGAAGCTGTAAATACTCATCTATTTTCAATATTCAACCTCCAAACCGGCAAATTCAAAAGTTATCTGTTACTCATATATCTTATCCACCTCAGCTTCATATACCGCCTCAGTATGTACATCAAACAGCTCCCATTCCACCAAGTCAAAATTGTCTGGATTATCCTGCAGAAATCTATTAACTGTATGAACTGCAACTTTCGCTGCCAGCTCTACCGGAAAACTGTACACACCTGTCGATATAGATGGAAATGCGATTGTTCTGATTCCATTCTC
>OGWV01002895.1_pt1 | contig 10277 bp, 12 predicted proteins | sample 1576081 | NCBI WGS metagenome assembly OGWV01 (sample SAMEA3541541, study PRJEB24748) | human gut metagenome | biome: human gut; feature: human-associated habitat; material: faeces | place: China | collected 2012 | reverse complement strand
CCACCACAAGATGTTATTACTGCAACACAGACGGCAGTGGACCCGATTGTAAACAGTGGAGAAGGAGAAGGATTTGCACCCATCGGACACAGGGTGTCCATTACTGGAGTAAAAGAAACAACCGTAAATATCACAACAACTATAACCTGCGAATCCGGATACACTACAGAAGCTTTGGCGAGCTATATTAATCAGGCTGTTGATGAATATCTGCTTAGTCTTCGAAAAGAATGGGAAGAAAACGACACGATTATTGTACGTATTTTGCAGATAGAAGCTGCGATTGTAAAGATTAAAGGAATAATAGATGTCACAGGAACACTGATTAATGGGACAGATGACAATCTGCAGATAACAGATAAATCAGTCCCGGTAAAAGGGGAGATTACATGCACATAAAAGTGGAATATCCGGAAGCTGTAATAAATATCCGGGAAATAAAAGCGTGCATCGACGCAGGAGACACTATTGGCGAAATTCTTGAAAGACATTTGGAAGAAATAGATCAGGATATCACAATTAAGACATCTGCAGAGTCAGGCATACAGCACAGAGAAAAGATCCTTGGAATCCAGCCTCTTGATACGGCGAGCCTGGAAGACCGGAGACTGGAAGTTCTTTTGAGGTGGTGGTCCAGCCCTGTATACACAGAAACAACGCTGCGCCAGAAACTGGACGCAGTACTCGGAAGAGAAAACTATATACTTGACATTGAACTGGATAAAAAACAGGTATCATGCCAGGTTGAGGTGACGAGAAAGTATATGATTAAGGGAGTAGAAGATCTGTTTGAACAGATGGCACCCGCCGCGACGGAAAAGCCCTCGGCCACCCCTGCGCCTGCTGCATCGCAGGCCCCGAAGGCCACTGCTGCGCCGCCCGCACAGACCGTCACCAAGGCCGGTATCTGGGACGCGAAGCCGCTGGCGGCGTTCAGCGGCAATGAACTGGTCTACAGTGCGACCTTAGGCGACTGGCGCACCCACAACGGCGCGGACTACGCCGCCCCGGCAGGGGAGAGTGTGACCGCCGCCAAGGCGGGCAAGGTCGTCTCGGTGAGCGAGGACGCGCTGTGGGGCGGTGTGGTCGAGGTCGAGGACGCAAACGGCGTGACGTGGCGGTACTGCGGCGTCGCTGCCCCCGCCGTGAAGGCCGGGGACAGCGTGACAGCCGCCGCTGCGCTGGGCACTGCCGGCAGCATTCCCGCGGAGACCAGCGGTGACGCGCACATTCATTTGGAGTGCGTAAAGGACGGCGCGTATCTTGACCCGGAGGGCCTGATGTAAAGTGCCTTCCCCCGTGGGGGAAGGTGCCCGAGGGCGGATGAGGGGTGGCCTTCCGGTTGCGGCCCATGCACGGGTCGTGATGGCAAACTCTGCCCTCATCAGTCAGTGGTCTGGGCCACTGACAGCTTCCCCCGCGGGGGAAGCCATTTCAAAAAAGGCGTGTACCCACACCGGGCACACGCCTTTTCTATTGCAATTTTACCGATACTCTTTCACATTCAGCATCCGGGTCGCGTTCAGCACGGCCAGGATCATGACGCCGACATCCGCAAAGACGCCCCACCACATGTTGGTGATGCCCAGCGCGGACAGGATCAGGCAGAGCGCCTTGACCGCCAGCGCAAAGACGATGTTCTGGTAGACAATGCGCATGCACTTGCGGGAGATGCGCATGGCCAGGCTGATCTTGGCCGGGTCGTCGTCCATCAGCACGATGTCGGCGGCCTCGATTGCGGCGTCACTGCCAAGCGCGCCCATCGCAATACCGATGTCGGCACGCATCAGGACCGGCGCGTCGTTGATGCCGTCGCCCACAAAGGCAAGCTCCTTCTTCTCGGGCTTCTGGGCCAGCAGCTTTTCGACCCACGCGACCTTGTCGGCGGGCAGCAGCCCCGCGTGCACCTCGTCGATGCCCAGATCCTTTGCGACCAGCTCGGCCACAGCGGGGGCGTCACCGGTCAACATGACGGTGCGCACGCCCTGTGCCTGCAGGCCCTGCATAGCGGTCCCGGCGGTAGGCTTTTCTTCATCGGAAATCAGGATAGAGCCAAGGAACTGTCCGTCGCGGGCGACGTAGACAATCGTGCCTGCGCCCTCGGCGGCGGTGTAGTCAATATGCTCGCTCTCCATCAGGCGGGCGTTGCCGGCCAGCACGGTGCGGCCATCCACCTGCGTTTTCACGCCGTGACCCGCGATCTCCTGCGCGTCGGACGCACGCTTGGCGTCCAGACCCGGGCAGGCCTCGCGCAGGCTCTTGCTGATGGGATGGTTCGAGAAGCTCTCGGCCAGCGCCGCACTCTCGAGCAGGTCGGCCTCGGTCACGCCGTCGGCGGGGGTGGTGTGCGTGACCTTGAAAACGCCCTTCGTCAAGGTGCCGGTCTTGTCAAACACGGCCACGCCGGTCTTGGACAGGGCCTCGAGATAGTTGCCGCCCTTGACGAGGATACCGCACTTGGACGCGCCGCCGATACCGCCGAAGAAGGTCAGCGGGATCGAGATGACCAGTGCGCAGGGGCAGCTGATGACCAGGAAGGTCAGCGCACGCATGATCCAGTCAAGCCAGTTGCCCAGCAACAGCGGCGGCACAACCGCCAGCACCAGTGCGCCGAAGCAGACAGCGGGGGTGTAGTAGCGGGCGAACTTCGTAATGAAGTTTTCAACCGGCGCTTTCTTCAGGCTGGAATTTTCCACCAGGTCAAGGATTTTTGCAACGGTGGACTCCCCATAAATCTTCGTGGTCTGGATGCGCAGCACACCGTCGGCGTTCACACAGCCGCTGATGACCTCATCCCCGGGGCGCACGGTGCGCGGGCGGCTCTCGCCGGTCAGAGCTGCGGTATTCAGGGTGGACTCACCGGTCAGGACCACGCCGTCCAGCGGGATCTTCTCACCGGGCTTGACGACGATGGTCGCGCCAATGGGCACATCATCGGGGTCAACGACGGAGACGCTGCCGTCCTCGGCCTCCAAATTCGCGCTGTCGGGGCGGATGTCCATCAGCGCGGTGATGCTCGAACGGCTCTTGCCGACGGCGTAGGACTGGAACAGCTCGCCGATCTGGTAGAACAGCATAACGGCCACGCCCTCGGCGTACTCGCCGCAGCCGATGGCGCCGACCGTGGCGACGGCCATCAGGAAGTTTTCGTCAAAAACTTCGCCGTTCTTGATGCCCATGAACGCCTTGCGCAGGACATCATGGCCAATGACTAAGTAGGGCACAAGCCACAGCACAAGCTGAACGAACCAGGGCAGCTCCACAAAATGGAACAGCAGTGCCAGCAGTACCGTGAGCACCGCCGCAGCGATAATGCGCTTCAGCGTCTTTTTCTGTTTCTTTGTCATGAGGGTAGCCTCCGTTTGGGGTATAAAAAGCGCCCATCGGCAGGATGGGCTGCTTTATGGCAGAACTTACAGCTCGATCTCGAAATCGGGCTCGACCTTCTTGGCGGTCTTGACGGCATCCTTCAGCACGGCGTCGAACTTGTCGTCGTCGGCCTCCAGCAGCAGCTTCTGGGCCATGAAGCTGACGCTGGCATTCTTGACGCCGGGCAGTGCCTTGATGGCGGCCTCAATTTTGGCGGCGCAGTTCGCGCAGTCGACTTCGATCTTGAATTTCTTCTGCATGGTGGCAGTCTCCTTTATATATTGTAATTTTTAGTATGGGGTAACGTAGTTTGAAGGCTTCTCCCCCTGGGGGAGAAGCTGTCGCCCGCAGGCGACTGATGAGGGGAGAGTTTGCGTTATTGCCCATTGCCGGAACGCCGCCCCTCATCCACTCTCAGGCGGGACCTCGGGCACCTTCCCCCAGGGGGAGGCTTTCAACAATTTTATTCCTCCGTATGCTCCATGCCCAGGGCGATCATGCTGCGGACGTGGTCATCGTCGAGGGAGTAGTACATGGCCTTGCCCTCGCGGCGGAACTTGACGAGCTTGCTGGTTTTCAGCAGCCGCAGCTGGTGGCTGACGGCACTCTGGGAGATGCCCACGACCTGGGCAATATCGTTGACGCAGAGTTCGCTCTCAAACAGCGCATACAAAATTTTGATGCGGGTGGAATCGCCAAAGACGCGGAACAGCTCGGCCAAATCATAAAGCACCTCGTCGTCGGGCAGGTCATCCTGCAAACGGCGGATAGCGGCCTCGTCCAGCTGGGCGGACTCGGGGGAGCGTTCGGGCGTTTTTTCGCTCTCTGCCAATGTCATCATCCTTTCATATGTTTGTTTGTTCATATGATACATCCTGAAATAGGTTTTGTCAAGCGAAAAACGCAAAAAAATCCCCCGAATGCGAAAATTCTCGCATCCGGGGGGATTGCTTAGTCGGTAATGGGGGTAAAGCCTGGCTCACCGGGCAAAATCACGGCGTTGTCTGCCAGCATTTTGCGGAATTCTTCTTCCGGGAAGTCGAACACGACTTCTTTGATCATGCTCGGCTCATGGACGAGGATCTTCCACGGTGCGCCGTCCGGCTGCTGCAAAAACAGGATGCCGGACACGCCGTCCAGGCTTTGGACGCCCTCGTCCGCCCAGAAGGCAGGGGAGGGGGTGACAAAATAGTGATCGACCATTCGTCCGCCGGGGAAATCATGCTCAATGACCGCCGGGACCTCGCCCTCGGCCTGTTCGGCCTTGTATTGAAGATGCAGGTTGGAAAAGTCAGCAGCAGTCATAAGGTATTCCTTTCCGTTTCCTTGCCTCCCTCTGCGAGACAGACTCCCCCGACACGGGGGGGAGGTGGCGCTTGCGCCAGAAGGGGAGCGGTAGCCCCGCAGGGCCGGAGGGAGAGAACTTCGCCATTGCCCGAAATATTTCGGACTGCCGCAAGGTTCTCTCCCCCACCCGCTGCGGCGGGAGCCCCCTCGCAGAGGGGGCCAAGAGGAGCACAGGCGATCACACCCGCATCTCTACCCCGTTCTCCCGCAAATACCGCTTCAAATCGTTGATTTCCACCTGCTTTGTGTGGAAGATCGACGCGGCCAGACCGGCATCTACTGCCGGGTGATTGCGGAACAGCTCAAGGAAATCCTCCTTTTTGCCTGCGCCGCCGGAGGCGATGATGGGCACGGCGCAGCGTGCGGCCACGGCGTCCAGCAGCTCCAGATCAAAGCCGTTCTTCACGCCGTCGGTGTCGATGGAGTTCACGACCAGCTCGCCTGCGCCGTTTTTGACGCCCTGCTCCAGCCAGTCCAGCGCGTCGATGCCTGTGTTCTCGCGCCCGCCCTTGGCGAACAGCATGAATTTGCCGTCCACACGCTTAATATCGGCGGAGAGCACCACGCACTGGTTGCCGTATTTCTGCGCGGCAGCCGGGATGATGCCGGGGTTGCGGATGGCCCCCGAGTTGACGCTGACCTTGTCCGCGCCGCATTTCAGCACGCGGTCAAAGTCGTCCAGCGTGTTGATGCCGCCGCCGACAGTCAGCGGGATAAAAATCTGGCTTGCGACCCGGCGCAAAATATCGGTGAACAGCCCGCGCCCCTCGACGCTGGCGGTAATATCGTAGAACACCAGCTCGTCCGCGCCGGAGGCGTTGTAGTACCGCGCCATCTCGACGGGATCGGCCATGTCCTGCAATCCTTCAAAGTTGACACCCTTGACCACGCGCCCGTTTTTGACGTCCAGACAAGGAATTATGCGTTTGGTTATCATGTCCTCATTCCCCCTCGTACAGCCTCACGGCCTCGGCCAGATCAATCGCTCCCGTATAAATCGACTTCCCCAAAATGGCTGCGTGGCAGTGCATGGCGGAAAGCTCGGCCAGCTCGGCCATGGCGGCAATGCCGCCGCTGGCCGTGACTTCGATGCCGGGAATCGTCAAAAGCTCACGGTACAGCGCCATATTGGTGCCCTGCAACGTGCCGTCCCGGGAAATATCGGTGGCAATAATGGCCTTGACGCCCGCATTGGCGCAGCGGCGGCAGAATGCCACGCCCGGCTCGGGGGTGACCTCCTTCCAGCCGTTGACAGCGACAGCGCCGTCCTTCATGTCAACGCCGACGGCGATCTGTGCGCCGTATTTCTGTGCCATTTCTGCCGTGAAATCGAAGTTTTTTACGGCCACCGTGCCCAGAATGCAGCGGTCCGCGCCGAGGTCAAGATACCGTTGGATGCGCGCCTCGTCGCGGATGCCGCCGCCGACCTCGATTTTGAGGCCGCCCAGCTTGGCAATGGCGGCAATCGTCTGCAAATTGGCCGTGGTGTCGTCCTTGGCGCCGTCCAGATCGACGACATGCAAATACTTCGCACCTGCGTCGATAAATTGCTGCGCCTGGGCGACGGGGTCTGCGTTGTAGACGGTCATCCGGTCGTAGTCGCCCTGATAAAGCCGCACGGCCTGGCCGCCGCGCAGGTCAATGGCGGGGTATAGCTTCATGGTACTTCCTCCCTCTCGCTTACAGCTCGGCAAAGGCTTTTAACAGCCGCAGGCCGGTATCACCGGATTTTTCGGGGTGGAACTGGGTGCCGTACACCAGCCCCTGCCGCACCGCGCCCGTGACGGGGATGCTGTAGTCGCTCGTCGCCAGTGTCGATGCAGCGCAGTTTTTGGCGTAATAGCTGTGTACGTAATAGACGTACTCGCCGTTTTTGACGTACTTGAACAGCGGGTCGGCCTCGCGCCCGGGCACAATGTCCATGGCATTCCAGCCGATGTGCGGCACCTTGAGCGCCGGATCGGTCAGGTCGTCCGCCAGCGGGCAGACCTCGCCGGGAATCAGGCCGAGGCCGCGGTGCTCGCCGTACTCGCAGCTTTTTTCAAACAGCAGCTGCATGCCTAAGCAGATGCCCAGCAGCGGCTTTTTCTGCGTTTCCTCGCGCAGAACGGGCACAAGGCCCGTGGCTTCGAGTTTGGCCATTGCGTCGGCGAACGCCCCGACGCCCGGCAGCAGGATATGATCCGCCGCCCGCAGGTCTGCGGCGTCGCGGGTCACCCGCACCTCTGCGCCCAGGCTTCTGACGCTGGACGACAGGCTGAACAGGTTGCCCACGCCGTAGTCAACGATTGCGATCATGTATGGTTCTCCCCCTCTGTATAAAACTTATCCATGGCCCGGCGGGCCGGGTTGGTGAGAATGGAATCATAGCCCTTCAGGCGCGGTGTCTTGCGCTGCGGGAGGGGCATTTATTCACCCAGGATCTCATCCAGCGCCGCAAAGAACCGCTGCATTTGCTCGGGTGTGCCAATCGTGATGCGCAGATAGTCCGAGATGCGCGGCGCGTTGAAGTGGCGGATTAAAATGCCGCGGGCGCGCAGCTTTTCAAAAATTTCCACACAGGGCATACGGTCTGTGGTCGCGAACAAAAAATTTGTGGCCGAGTCAAACACCGTGAACCCGCGGCGGCGCAGCTCGTCGGTGGTGTGGGTGCGCTCGGCAATGACCTTTGCCGTTACATCTGCAAAATAGGCCTCGTCGGAGATCGCCGCCGCGCCCGCGGCCTGGGTCATGGCGTTGACGTTGTAGGGGCTGTAGCTGAACTTGACGCGGTTCATGTCGGTAATCAGCGCGGGCCGTGCAATGCAGAAGCCCAGCCGTGCACCCGCCAGATTGTGCGTTTTGGAGAAGGTATGGGTGATGACGAGGTTGTCATATTTTTCCAAAAGCGGCAGACAGGACGACCCGGCAGGCGCGAACTCGACGTAGGTCTCGTCCACGATCACGATGTTGTCGGGGTTCGTTTGCAGCACCTCCTCGATGGCGTCCACCGGGGCCAGCAGGCTGGTGGGCGCGTTCGGGTTGGCAATGACAATCGTTTCGTGCAGACCGCAGTATTTTTTCAGGTCGATGGTCAGGTCAGCCTCCAGCGGGATGATGTGCTGCGGGATGTGCAGTAAATCACACAGCACCGTGTAAAAGCTGTAGGTCACATCGGCGAAGGCCAGCGGCGTGCTTTCGTCGCAGAACGCGCGCAGGGCCAGCAGTAGGTTCTCGTCGCTGCCGTTGCCGCAGAGGATATTCTCCGGGCGCACGCCCCAGTGGCGCGCAATGGCGGCGTTGAGATCGCCGTTGGTCAAATCAGAGTACAGCCGCAGCCCCGGCACCGCCGCGGCCACCGCCGCCGCCACGCCGGGCGCGGGCGGGTACGGGTTTTCGTTGGCGTTGAGTTTGACAATGTCAGCGATTTTAAGCTGTTCGCCGGGGGTGTACGGCTCCAGCGAAGCGAGGGTTTTGGTAAAATAACGGCTCATGGGTGTTCCTCCCCGTCCGAAGTGTAGAATTGATCATGGGGCCATTTGGCGGGATTTTCGTCGATATATTGCCAGATGGTGTCATAGTCGAGCTGGTCGCGTATGATGTGGTCGTAGTAGCCGCGCTGCCATAATTGCACGCCTGCGGTGCGGTTTGTCATGCGCTTGAGCGTGGAAACGAATGCCGGAATGGTTTGGTTGGCACGCACCTCTGTAGGGGGCGGCGTCCTCGACGCCCCGGACGGGCCTTGCGTGACTACAACAATGAAATGAATGTGATTCGGCATAACGACGTACTTTTCGATTTGTAAATCCGGGTAAAAATTTGTCATGGCCTCCAACTGCGCAATGACGATTTCCCCGTGCGGCGACGGTGACACGCGCGGGGCGTCGAGGACGCCGCCCCCTACAACGCGGCCAAAAACTTTCTTCTTTTCCCGGGCACAAATCGTGATGAAATACGCACCAACCGTTCCGTAATCAAACCGCGGCAAACGATTGGGCTTTCGCTTTGGCAAGCTCATTCCTCAAACCGGATCGTCACACTTCTGGCATGGGCATGTAACCCCTCGTGCTCGGCAAAATTGGCGATGCGTCCCTGCACCTCGCCGAGGGCCTCGCGGGTGTAATAGATAAAGCTCGACTTCTTCACAAAATCATCGACGCCCAGCGGGCTCGAGAACCGCGCCGTGCCGCTGGTGGGCAGCGTGTGGTTCGGGCCGGCAAAGTAGTCGCCCAGTGCCTCGGGCACGTTTTTGCCTAGGAAGATGCTGCCCGCGTTCTGCACCGAGTTCAGCACCGCGAACGGGTCATCGACGCAGATTTCCAGGTGCTCCGGCGCAATGATGTTCACGGCCTCAATGGCCTTGTTCATGTCGTCGGTGACAATAATTTTGCCGTTCGTGTCCACGCTGGCGCGGGCGATGGCGGCGCGGGGCAGCTGCGGGATCTGCACCTCCAGCTCCGCCTGCACAGCCTTGGCTAAATCCCGGCTGTCGGTGACGAGCACCGGGCTGGCCAGCTTGTCGTGCTCGGCCTGGCTGAGCAGGTCGGCGGCGACCCATGCGGGGTTGCAGGTGCCGTCTGCCAGCACGAGAATTTCCGACGGGCCTGCGATCATATCAATGCCGACCTTGCCGAACACCTTCCGCTTTGCCGTGGCCACGTAGATATTGCCGGGGCCGACGATCTTATCCACGGCGGGGACGCTTTCGGTGCCGTAGGCAAGGGCTGCCACAGCCTGTGCGCCGCCCGTTTTAAAAATCAAATCAATGCCCGCAATGACGGCGGCGGCCAGAATCGCGGGGTTCACCTTGCCGTCCCGTCCCGCGGGGGTCGTCATGACGATCTGCCCGACGCCCGCGACCTTGGCGGGAATGACATCCATCAGCACGGTGGACGGGTACGCCGCCGTGCCGCCCGGCACGTAGACGCCCGCGCGCTGGATGGGGGTGTACTTCTGCCCCAGCACGATGCCGGGCTTGTCGTTGACCACAAAGTTTTTGTGCAGCTGCTGCTCATGGAAGTGGCGGATGTTCTCGGCGGCCATCTTCAGCGTCGTGATGAACTCGGGATCGGTCTTTTCCAGCTCGGCAAAGGCTTCCTCAATTTCGGCCTGGCTGACCCGCACGTCGGTCAGCTCGGCGTGGTCGAATTTGGCGGCGTACTCGATCAGGGCGGCGTCGCCGCGGGCGCGGACGTCCGCAATAATCGCATCGACGGTGGCCTCCACGTCGGCCTCGGCGCGGATGTCACGGTTCAGAATTTCCTCGGGGCGTACCTCATCAAAGTCATACAGACGGATCATTTTGCAAGGGCCTCCTTCATCTTATTCAGCAGCTCGGTCAGCTGGGCGTATTTGAACTTGTAGCTTGCCTTGTTGGCAATGAACCGCGCCGAAATCGGCATAAACTCCTCGATCACGGTCAGGTCGTTTTCTTTTAAGGTCGTGCCGGTCTCGACAATATCGACGATGACGTCGGACAGGCCCAAAATCGGGGCCAGCTCAATGGAGCCGTTCAGCTTGACAATGTCGATGTCGCGTCCGCGGCGCTCGTAGTGGTCGCGGGCAATGTTGACAAATTTTGT
>OGWV01002891.1_pt1 | contig 10283 bp, 7 predicted proteins | sample 1576081 | NCBI WGS metagenome assembly OGWV01 (sample SAMEA3541541, study PRJEB24748) | human gut metagenome | biome: human gut; feature: human-associated habitat; material: faeces | place: China | collected 2012 | reverse complement strand
TTTCGTTCGCTTTCACGCAATATCTCCAAAAGAAGTGCGGAAAACCGAGCTTTTACGTATTTTTGTACAGCTTCAGCATGCCGGCCCGCGCACAGACTGGAAGAATGGCTACGACCGTTTTGCCTCATCACCTATTAAAGTGGCTGATGGCATTATTTATCATGCGGCTACCAAAGACGAATTAGCAAAAGTTGTTCATGATTTTGGTGTGGCTGCCCGCAAATGTAAATTAGCCGGATGTGACGGTGTGCAGATTCACGCCGCACACGGCTTTTTATTAACAACCTTTCTTTCTCCACATTTTAATAAAAGAGCGGATGAATATGGTGGCCCGATCGAGAACCGTTCCCGCCTGCTATTTGAGATTTACGATTCCGTTCGTAATGCCGTCGGTGTAGATTATCCAATTGCCTTAAAACTTTCTTTCAGTGATCTTGTCTCTGATTCCAGTACACCAGAAGAAATGTTGTGGGTATGTAAAGAACTAGAAAAGAAAGGAATTGATTTCATTGAAGTTTCTTCTGGAATCAGTGCTGACAACAGCGGTGCTTCCTGCTCTCCTGTTTTAAGAAACGGCGACCGAGAGGGCAAATTTTTAGAAAGCGCCCTCCTCGTATCTGATACTCTGGAAATCCCAGTATCCAGCGTTGGCTGCTACCGCTCCCCAGATTTCATAGAGCATATACTATCATCAACCTCTCTTACCGCCATTTCTCTTGGCAGACCATTAGTAAGAGAAGCCGATCTGCCAAACAAATGGAGAACTTCAAACGAAAAAGCAGCCTGTATCTCCTGCAATCGCTGCTTTAACTGCACAGACGTAATCACCTGCCTGTGCGGAAAAAAATAATTCTCCACCAATACAAAAATATTTCATTTTAGCAAGATACACCATCCACATATCTATTATGTAAATAAAACATTTGATGTTAATCCACCAGCTTCCTATACTTAAACCAAGAATAAGTATAGAAAGCCGGTGTATTTATGAACAGCGTTTTACCAAGAGAGGAAGAAGTTGAAGCCATCTTTTCACAGATTCTTGCTTCCCCTGATTCCTGCAAAAAATTAATGGATATTTTCTATGATGTAATGGACGATAATCATTTATTAGAAGCGGATAATCCAAAACATTTTTCTAAAGTCTTATTTTATGCCTATCAAAATGGGGATATCAGTGCTCTTTTATTAAAGCTTTGTGGAAAGAGCATGTTTGACCTTTTAAGAGAGGCGTATCTTATTCCGAAACGATTTCACGGAAAAGCAGGGAAGAACCCTGTACTTTTAACAAATCCAGAAGGTGAACTTCTTCCAGAAGCACAAAAAATAGTTTCTGGCAGAGAGTATAGCAAGTTTAAGGAAACGTATAAAAATCATATTTGTGCTCCCCGTTCAAAATTATATCTCGCAGATGGTTATGACATTGTCCGTTCTTATGTTAATGACACTGATATGGAAATTACGGAAAAAAGAGAAAATAAACGGCGTGGCATTATGATTCTTTATGCACTTCCCGATACGAAAAAGATAGGTCTTACCGAAGCACAGGCTTATGCGGTTGTGTGGGATACGTTCCATAATATTCAAAAAGAAGCACCTCATGCCATCGTTTATTATGGTCAGGAAACCGGATTAAAAAAGGAACAGACCTTTGACGAGATTGGTATTCTTCTCCCTATTCGGGAATTTGAAAAGAAAATGCTTCATCATTTAAGCGAAATCGATGGGCTTGTTTTAGCCTGCCGTGAAAAAATGATGAAAAAGGCGGGAATGGAAAGTCTGGAACTGTGAGAATATCAGCTATTTCTATAAAAATACAGGAAAAATTAAACAATAGCTGTTTCTATAAACTAGTAAGAAGGAATGTTAAAATGAGTGAAACTATGATAAGAAAAAATCATATGGATGTGCTCTGGCATGAATATACCGATAAAGAGGGGCAAAATCTCCCTATTGTACAAGCAAGCCTTACGGAAAAAGCCTCAATTATCGGCCGTGCTGGCATTATGCTTTTATCCTGCGGAACTGGTGCGTGGCGTGTGCGCAGTTCTATGAATACTCTCGCTGAAGTGATGGGCGTGACCTGTACCGCAGATATCGGTCTGATGTCTATTGAATACACCTGTTTTGATGGTCAGGACGGCTTTACGCAGTCACTCTGTCTGACCAATACTGGTGTAAACACTTCAAAACTGAATCGTCTGGAGCATTTTATTCAGGATTTTGAAACAGAAGGAAAAGATATGTCCGGTGAGCAGTTACATAATCTTCTTGATAATATTGAAGAGATTCATGGACTTTATTCACCGATTGCCCTTGGTATCGCTGCCGCTCTTGCCTGCGGAGGATTTACCTTTTTGCTTGGCGGCGGACCGATTGAAATGTTTTGTGCTTTTGTCGGAGCTGGTCTCGGAAACTTTTTAAGATGTAAACTTACCAAGCACCATTATACCTTGTTTCTGGGAATTGTCTTATCCGTTTCCCTCGCCTGCCTTTCCTATGCCGGACTTTTAAAATTGGGCGAAATCTTTCTGGGACTTTCCGTCAAACATGAAGCAGGATATATCTGCGCGATGCTGTTCATCATTCCAGGATTTCCATTTATCACAAGCGGCATTGACCTTGCAAAACTTGATATGCGTTCCGGTATCGAACGGCTCGGTTATGCATTAATCATCATTTTAGTCGCAACAATGTCTGCATGGATTATGGCATTAATTTTACATTTACAGCCTGTTGATTTTATAAAGATCTCTCTGCCTTTAGCTGGTTGGATTATTTTCCGGTTTCTGGCAAGTTTCTGCGGTGTATTCGGATTCTCCATCATGTTTAACATTTATCAAGAAGTCTTGCGGAATCCCGCTTTGCTTTTCATGTTTAACAGCCCAATCCCACTGGCAGTCGCCGCCGCAAGTATTGGCGCTATCGCAAATACACTTCGATTAGAACTCGTTGACCTTGTAAATGCTCCCCCTGCTGCCGCAGCTTTTATCGGAGCCTTAACCGCAGGAATCCTTGCCTCCCTCATGAAAGACAGAGTCGGCTACCCAAGAATTTCCGTAACCGTCCCTTCCATCGTTATTATGGTTCCAGGCCTCTACCTCTACCGCGGATTCTACAACTTGGGAATTATGTCCCTCGCCACCTCCGCCACTTGGTTTGCCTCTGCCCTTTTAATCATTCTTGCTTTACCACTTGGGTTGATTTTTGCAAGAATCCTTACAGATAAAACATTTCGGTATTGTACTTAATAGAAAACACAGATATAATAGCGGAGCAGCAAAGTTACGCTATTAGCAAAAGAGCCTCCTTATAACGCTTGATTTTGCTCAGTTGTAAAAAACACAAAGTCACAAAATCAAGCGTTATAAGGAGGCTCTTTTTATAGATGACTTCTTGCCGCTCCTTCTTTACATCTACGATACTATGCTTTCCTCTGTTTCGTCTGTCTTTATTAAACTACAGTGCTTTCTCTCCGCTCCTATTCCTCACATACAGCACTGCCATTGCTATTGCCGCAATTCCCCAAGATATCGGATAGGAAAGCGCCACTTTATCCGGTGAAGGATTCTGTGCCATAAGTACAAACAGCGCAACAATACGGAATCCACAGAAACTTACGACTGTCACGATCATCGGTAAGAACGCCTTTCCAAATCCTCTTAAATTACTGCTGAAACATTCCAGTACGGTATAGAAAAAGTAGAATGGAAAGGTTACTTTTATGATTTCTAATGTCTGTGCTGCTACGGCAGTATCTTTTGTAAATGCTTTTAGGATAACTGGCATTGCGATAATAAGCAGTATACAGGCAATAAATGTTGCAAAAGAACCGCCAAGGATACTGAATTTATTGCCTTTTTTAATTCGGTTCCAGTTTCCGGCTCCGTAATTTTGCCCGACAAAGGATACGACAGCCTGACCGAGTGCGATAATCGGCAGATATACGATGAGTTCCACACGGAAGTAGACTGTAAAAGATGCAACCGCTGTAACGCCAAGTGTATTAATCTGTGACTGGATGATAATGTTTGATAAGGTAATGATAATCGACTGTACACCAGCGGGTACACCGACTTTTAATATATCCGTAAACTCACGCAGACTACATTCTTTTATACTGAAACGCAGGGCATATGGTTCTTTTAACCGATATAAATGTAGCATAATTCCGATTGCCGCAACTGTCTGGGAAAAAAGGGTTGCCAGTGCAGTTCCTTCCACGCCCATATGGAACACTGCTAAAAAGATAAAGTCAGCAAATACATTGATGATTCCACCAAAGAACTGATACAGTAACGGTGTTCTCGAGTCACCTAACGCTCTCAATACTCCGCTTAACAGGTTGTAGCTGACTATGGATATCATGCTCACCATATAGATTCGCAGATAACGTACCGCCAGCGGAAAAATACTTTTCGGCGTTCCCATCCATGTTAAAAAGATTGGAGAAAATATCAATCCAATCACCATTAATAATAAACCGCCGATGATTCCTGTCCAGAAAATTGTCTGGATTAACTTTTTCAGTTCGTTAAAACGTTTTGCTCCGTAATGTCTGGCTGCAAATACATTGGTTCCGACTGCCATTCCATTGAAGAATCCAATCAGGCAGGTAACGATCAGTCCACTTGCCCCGATTGCTGCAGAGGCTTTTGTTCCAAGAAGCTGTCCGACAAAAATAAGGTCAACCGTACTGTAAAGCTGCTGAATAAGACTGGAACCTAAAAGAGGAAGGGCAAATAACAGGATGCCCTTCCAAATACTTCCTTCTGTCAAAGTATGTGTATTCTTTTTTAAATTTCTCAAATCATGTCCTCCCACATCTCACGGGAATGAATTCCGGCATGGTCATCGTAATGTTCTTTATGATGCTTATGCAGTTCCTCATGGGTATGTTCATGATTCATATCACCGAGATCATCAATACAGGTATCGTAATGGCCATAGGCAATAAGCGGTGAATTTTCCGGAACAGAGTATGAAATTGTCTGATACAGGATAATCGCATCTTCTTTTAAACGAATTTCTTCAATGACATTGCCAAAGTAATCCTTTAATTCTCCAAGAAGTTCTCCTGCCCTGGCAACCTGTCCCGCTTTCTTTTTCGGGAACCAGCAGCCTGCCTTTTCTGAATCAATATAATGTGCATGGTGCATATGTCTTGGCACACGCATCTGCATCTCCGATAAGGTTGGTTTCGTTTTTAATACATCGATACGACGCAAAATATTCTTTACATCTTTTTGTGACGCTGCTACTTCCTCTTCTGACCACATACCATTACAGCCTCGCTCGATTAATACAGATGGAATTCCGAGAGAGCCGGCATAATTGTAAGCCCCGCCTTTACCACTCTGAGACTTCACATAAAATGGCATATCTGCCGCCTGTGCCATACGCTCTGCCTCTGCTACCGTTTCTGCTGGTGCATTTCCCACACAGTAAATAAACGGAGTCAGATCTTCAAACCAGTCCCCATTATGAACATCAATATAATAATCTACCTTAGAAAAAATCTCTTTTTCCATAAAGTAAGCAAGCTTATCGGTATAAGTGCCATTTTCATTTCCTGGAAAAACACGGTTTAAATTCTTGCCGTCTTCTGCCGAGACACTGACGGTTCTTGCCTGAAATCCATTCACGTTTACGATATGTATCATGATAAGAATTCCCTTGATATCCTCTGGCTGAAGCTGCTTTGCAAGACCTGTGACGCACTCAATTCCTACATATTCTGCATTATGGATACCGCCATCTACTAAGACGGTCGGTCCTTCTTCCCTTCCATAGATTAATGTTACCGGAAGCTCATCCTCTGTAAAAGGCAGCTTCAAAAATCCACATGTTTTTTGTCCTTTTTCCACATAAAGATTGCCTAACTGAAATCCCATGCATACTCTCCTTCTAAAAATAATATTGTGAATTCCTCAGCAATTGAATTACTGAGGATTCCCACTTAATCTTCTAAAATAATACAAGTTATAAACTATACGAAAAAAAGACCTATATTGCTATAAGTCTTTTCATCTATCGTACTCTAAATCTGATGTACTAATTCACTATACTACCTGAATTTTTCAAGAATGCCCCGGCATTCTTGCTGGAGGCTATATCAGATGGGGGATTGACTCCTCCACTGATACTGATTTGTTGCTCGCCACCTGCAGATGTGGAAGTCATCTCACATCTGATATACTAATCTTACCACCAGCCAGCCAAAGTATGTATAAAAATTCTCTTTATTCTATGTACAGCTCTCTTAAAATTCCGTAAGATGAGTTGACTAAGTATATAAGCAGTTCTCCTGGCTTAGTTCTCTGTCGGTACACCCTTCCCAAAACAATATCGCCTCAGTGGATAATTGTACAGACTCCCCTTACAGTGACGGATTCGCTCCGGACTCTAACCGGATTCTCTTTTCATCCTTTCAGAACTTATACACTGTTATTCAATTCCTCATCTATTGTAGCATAGGCCTTTTTCGCTGACAAGCGTATTTTAGTGCAAAAGTTAGTCATTACTTACTTTGATTAGTTCAAGAAATTTCTCATGAATCTTATCATTTCCAGTCAATTCCGGATGAAAGGAGAATGCCAGCTGATTTTTGTAGGCAACACCTACAATTTTTTCCTCTACTTCAGCAAGTATTTCCACATCATCCCCGACAGATTCAATATATGGAGCACGAATAAATTCCATCGGATATGTTCCGATTCCTTTAATCCCGCCTTCGTAATAGAAGCTTCCAAGCTGTCTTCCGTAAGCATTTCTCTTTACAGTAACAGGTAAGGTCGCAAAACCACGTTTCTCATCATTAGAGACATTCTGTGCCAGTAAGATTAATCCCGCACAGGTCGCTAAAACTGGAAGTCCTTCTTCTACTTTTTCCTTTAAAGGTTCGAACATGGAGAGTTCTTTTAAAAGTCTGCTCTGTACGGTACTTTCGCCGCCCGGCAGAACAAGGCCATCAAAATCCTGCTCTAAATCTTCAGCCTTTCTAAGCTCTACTGTCTCTGCTCCAAGTCTCTGTAATGCTTTTTCATGTTCTATAAAGGCCCCCTGGACCGCAAGTACCGCAATCTTCATTTTATTTTCCTCTCTCTGCCATTAATAACTGAATCTCGCTCTCGTTGATACCAACCATAGCCTCTCCTAAGTCTGAGGAAAGTTCTGCGAGCATCTTTGCGTCTTTGTAGTTTGTAACTGCCTTTACAATAGCATCAGCTCTCTTCTTTGGATTACCGGACTTAAAGATACCAGAACCAACGAATACACCTTCTGCACCAAGCTGCATCATTAAGGCTGCATCGGCAGGAGTTGCAACACCGCCGGCTGCAAAGTTAACAACTGGAAGTCTTCCTGTATCGTGTACTTTTAATACCAGTTCATAAGGAACTCTTAATTCTTTTGCTACTTCAAAAAGCTCATCCTGTCTCATAGATGTGATACGTGCGATTTCACGATTCATCATACGCATATGACGTACAGCCTGTACAACATCACCTGTTCCTGGTTCCCCTTTTGTACGAATCATAGAAGCACCTTCGTTGATTCTTCTAAGAGCCTCACCTAAATCTTTTGCTCCACATACAAATGGAACTTTGAACTGTTTTTTATCAATATGATATACATCGTCTGCTGGGGAAAGTACTTCACTCTCATCGATGTAGTCAATCTCAATTGCCTCAAGAATCTGTGCTTCTGCGAAATGACCGATACGGCATTTTGCCATAACCGGAATAGAAACCGCTTCCTGAATTCCACGAATCATCTTAGGGTCGCTCATTCTGGAAACACCACCGGCTGCACGAATGTCGGCTGGGATTCTCTCTAATGCCATAACGGCACAAGCTCCAGCTTCTTCAGCAATCTTTGCCTGCTCCGGAGTCGTAACGTCCATGATTACGCCGCCTTTTAACATCTGGGCAAGTTCCTTGTTTAATTCATACTGTTTTTCTGCATTATTATTCATGATAAAACTCCTTTCAGCTTGAAGGTATAGTAGAGGAAACAGACGGAAATTTTATACTTTATTTCCGGCTGCTAAATACAGCAAATTTTAACAAAACTAAAAATTTCAATCCGTTCTGGCTGCTACGCACAGCTAATTTATGAAAAGGAATCAAAAGCTAATTTTATAACTTTACGCTATGGAGTTTTGACCATAAATTCTTCGAGGGACTTATCGAGAAGAATTTTGTTTTATTGGGCAAAACGGAATGTCCAGCGTAACGGAATAAAATTAGCTTTTGATTCCTTTTCATAAATTAGCGTCTGTATTAACTGTGTTAAATTTTGCTGTGTTAAATTTTGCATCTGTCCGTATAGTACAGCAAAAATGACCATATTGAAATATCCAATTTAGATATAGTCAATATGGTCAGTTTGGTATTAATATTTTGTTTTTCTGAGTTTTCCTAGTAGTTTACTATGGTCAGTTTAGAAGGTCACAGTAATCGTTGTTCCCTTGCCAACTTCGCTCTCTAAGTTTAGCTGTGCATCGTGCAGCGCAACGATATGCTTTACGATAGCAAGACCCAATCCTGTTCCCCCAGTCTGTTTGGAACGGCTTTTGTCTACTCGGTAGAAGCGCTCGAACACTCGCTTCTGGTGTTCTTTGGAAATTCCGATTCCGGTATCTGCCACACTGATATATGGGTGGCCTTGTGAGCTGTCCACTCTGACCTTTACGCTTCCGTTCTTTTTATTGTAACGAATGGCATTGGCACAAAGATTATTGATCAGTTCGTTAATCATCTCGCGATTTGCGGTGATTTCCTGATGGCCTCCCTCATAAGTTATGGTAACATCGTTTTTCTCGGCATAGATTTGCATATTTTCTACGCAAATCTGTGCTTCTTCGAAAAGATCAAATTTCTCTACAAGAAGCTGTGTATTGGAACTATCAAGCTCCGAAAGACGGATGATATCATTAATGAGAGAAAGCAGGCGTCGGGCATTTTTCTCTATTTTCTGTGCAAAGCTGCCGATTTCTTCTGGCGGTACCATTCCATTTTCCATAAGTTCGGCATAGCCGGATATAGCGGTAAGCGGTGTTTTTAGTTCATGCGAAACATTGGCGGTAAAGTCCTGGCGCATTCTCGCACTTTTTAAAATGTCCGTATGCTGCGCTCGAATAGTTGCTGCAAATGGTGCAAGTTCTTTATATGCCGGTGTAATGGAAAAATCATTAATATCCACTGCCATCTGCTCGATCGGCTTTACCAGATTCTTTGTCATAAAGTGTGCCAGTATAATGCACAGAATCATCATCACAAGTATCGTCGCCGCTATAATCGGAAAAATTTTTCCTCCAACTGTCCATATATTGCTTGCTTCTCTGGCAACTCGGAGGACAGAGCCATCATTTAATTTTATGGCATAATAAAATGTATTCGTTCCCATTGTTGCAGATTGACGGACAGCACTTCCATCTCCTCTTTTAAATGCATTCTTTACTTCTGGACGACTCATATGGTTATCCATAGTTCCGACATCGGCATCGTTGTCATAAAGAACCGTTCCATCTGATGAAATCCACGTCACACGCAGTTCCCGGTAATCCATATGTATTGCCTTTTCGTTCCCTGAATGAAAAATTCCTGTATTTTTTAATACAATAGCATTGGCGCTAAGATCATCCTGTACCTGTGTCTGAAATAAATCATAAAATACAAATAGCATGACCAGCATCGTAGAAATAATCGCAATAATCGAGATACTGATTAATTGCACATTAATCTTTCTTCTCATAAAAAGTCCCCTATTCCATCACATACCCAACATTTCGCACCGTCTTAATATGTCTGCTACTGTCTCCCAGCTTCTTACGGAGTGTCTTGATATGCATATCAACGGTTCGGGATTCGCCTTCAAATTCAGTATCCCACACACGCTCCATGATTTTTTCTCTGGTAAGAACAATTCCAGCGTTGTGCATAAGAAGTTTTAAAAGTTCGTATTCCTTGTAAGTCAGCTCAATTCCCTTATTATCAACATAAACGACATGACGCTCATTATCTAAGAAAATGTCTCCGATTGTCATATATTTATCGTCCGGCTGCTCTAAAGTACGGCGCAGAATCGCTTTTACTCTTGTAATAAATTCGATAATGGAAAATGGTTTCTTAATATAATCGTCCGCTCCGATATCGAGTCCCCTTACCATGTCAATCTCGGAAGTTTTTGCAGTTACCATGATAACCGGCAGCTTCTTTGTGGCAGGCAATTTCAGCACGACGTTGCCGACAAAGCCGTCGCAGACGACGACGTCCACGTCA
>OGWV01002890.1_pt1 | contig 10284 bp, 10 predicted proteins | sample 1576081 | NCBI WGS metagenome assembly OGWV01 (sample SAMEA3541541, study PRJEB24748) | human gut metagenome | biome: human gut; feature: human-associated habitat; material: faeces | place: China | collected 2012 | reverse complement strand
GCAATCTCACAAAATAATGCAATCAAGACAGTTCAGCAGAGTGCGAAAGACAAGGAAAATATCTGACGCAGTACTTCACATTCTGATGGGCTGGATTGCTCTCAGTATTTCATAGAATTGCTATCACATAATAAAGGAGATTTTTATGTCATTATTAAAAGAGATTTCTATTACAGAGCTTTCAAATTTACGCATCGGTCATGCTTCCGATTATAATGCCCAGACCGGGGTAACCGTTCTTTACTTCCCACTGGGTGCAAAGGTTGGCTGTGATATCAGCGGTGGCGGTCCTGCTTCCAGGGAAACTCCTCTCACCTCTCCTGTCACTGCCGACAATCCTATCAACGCCATTGTCTTGTCCGGAGGTTCTGCCTATGGACTGGCTGCTGCTGACGGTGTGATGAACTATCTGGAATCACAAAATATCGGTTATAACACCGGTGCAGCCCTGGTTCCTCTTGTATGCCAGTCCTGTATCTATGACCTCTCTTACGGAGATCCTAAAATACGTCCAACTGCAAAAATGGGCGAAGAAGCCTGCCGTCAGGCATTTGCAGGAACAGATGCCAGAACCGGGAATATCGGCGCAGGTACCGGTGCAACTGTGGGAAAACTTTACGGTATGAAACAATCCATGAAGTCAGGTCTTGGTATTGCCGCTGTATCAGTGGGAAATTTCCAGATGGCCGCAATTGTCGTTGTCAATGCACTGGGAGATATCTTTAGTCCACAAAATGGTCAGAAAATCGCAGGGCTGAAAACGCCTGACAGAAGCGGGTTTCTGGACAGTGTCCACGAATTATACCGTTTTATGACACCTCATGACCAGTTTACCGGCAATACCACCATCGGGGCTGTGATCACCAATGGGGCATTTTCAAAGGCTGAACTGAATAAAATTGCCTCTATGACCCGCTGTGCCTATGCCAGATGCATCAATCCTGTAGCAACTATGGCTGACGGCGATTCCATCTATGCTGCCAGCATTGGCGATGTTTCTGTAGATATCAATATGGCAGGAACTCTCGCCGCAGAAGTCATGGCTCAGGCTATCCAAAATGCCATCCACACTTCCCGGATCCAGGATGAAGAATTTCTGAAATATGTATAACAGTCCGCTATAAAAGCGCAGAGAAAAAGTATCATCTCTGCGCTTTTATTCTTCCTGTCTGTCTTCATTTTTCATCTGTGCTCTGGTTTTTCTCCAAGCCAGAGCTGTACATTTGCTGTCCGTTTCTTTGGATTTCCTCCCACACAGGAGGGAATCTCCCTGAGATCCGGCAGCCCCTGGCTTACCCTTCTGGCTGATTCCCAGGAAAGAAATGCGCTGTTTACATCAATATGAAAAATTAATCGTTCCATACTTTTTAATATATCTCAATCATATTTTCGCAGACTTCCAATCATCTTAATCCCAATTATCATCAATACAGGGAAAATCAGTGCTGCGAAGATTCCAAGTTTCAGATTATCATTCAGTGCTCCTGAAATCATCCCCACATAAGTTGGTCCGGATGAGCATCCCACATCTCCTGCAAGGGCAAGGAGAGCAAACAGGGCTGTTCCGCCACGCTTTACTGAGGCAGCCGCCATGCTGAAGGTTCCCGGCCACATAATACCTACAGACAGACCGCAAACCGCACATCCAAGGATTCCCAACGCAGGTACCGGGATAAATGCGATCATCAGATAGGAAACCATGCACAGAACTGCACTGTATTGCATAAAGCGTTCCAGATTGATCTTATCTCCAAATTTCCCATAAAATGCCCTTGAACTTCCCATGAGAATTGCAAACGCCATGGGACCAGCCAGATCTCCGATGGTTTTATTGATTCCAAAGCTTTTCTCAGCCAGAGTAGAAGCCCACTGGCTTACCGCCTGCTCACTGGCTCCTGCACAGAGCATCATTAACATCAGAACCCAGAAGATTTTTTTCTTAAAAAGCTCTCCCATAGTCAGTCCCTTTTCACCCTCATCCAACAGTGGAGCAATGGGAACTCTGGTAAAAAGGATTCCATTTGCAATGGGAATCAATGCCCACACCAGCGCCATATATTTCCAGTTTGCAATCCCGAAAATACGAAAGAATAATGTAGAAAGAAGTACCACTCCCACATGTCCCCAACAGTAAAAGGAATGAAGGAGACTCATTGCTTTTTCCTTATTATCTGTAGGGCAGGCTTCCACCACAGGACTTACCAGCACCTCCAGCAATCCGCCTCCGATGGCATAGATCATAACTGCAATGAGAAGTCCCACAAACGGATCTCCCAGGCACTCCGGCAATACTGTGAGCAAAATCAGACCTGCAGCCGCCATTGCATGTGCCAGGATCATAGATGCACGATAACCTATTCTGTCCACAAATCCAATCGATGCCAGATCTACCAGCAACTGGATCCCGAAATTAAAAGTAACCAGAAGTGTGATCTTCTGCAGCGAAATCCCGTAACTGCCCTGAAATGTCAGAAACAGCAGAGGAACGAAATTGTTCACAATGGCCTGCACTACATATCCGATAAAACAGGCCTGCACTGTTCTGTTGTAATTTGTTTTCATCCGATGTTATATCCTCCAATCTGAAATTTATTAAGCTGACATCATTCAGACATTGATCCACCAAACTTCTATATCTCCACAGTTCTAATAGATTTCTATCCGTCAATAATGACAGTGTATCACAGATTCTCTCCTTTTTCTTTCATTATCTTTTGAAAATCCCATAAATTTTTATATTATTTTGACTTTTTCCCTATAACAATTCTATAAAATCCCAAAAGTAATACCCCCATCCGATTCCAAATATTTCCCGCAAAAAAAGATGTGCACCATACCATTTCTGACACCATACACATCTCAAAATAAACACTTCTTATCTTCTGTACTCCGCAGTCAGGTCTTTAATAACCTCTCCTGCAATAATCAGCCCGGCGACAGACGGCACAAACGCCACACTTCCCGGAATATCTCTGCGCTCCGTACACTTATGCGCAGCACCCGGAGGACAAATACAATGCGATCTGCAGCTGATTGCCATATCTTCAATCGGTCTGATCGGCTGTTCTTCCGAATAAACAACCTTCAGTTTTTTCACACCACGCTTCTTCAGCTCTCTACGCATAACCTTCGCCAGCGGGCACACCTTCGTCTTATAGATATCTGCCACCCGAAACGCACTGGCATCCAGCTTATTTCCGGCACCCATACTGCTGATAACAGGAGTCCCTGCCTCTTTTGCACGCATGATCAGTTCAATCTTCGCAGTCACTGTGTCCACAGCATCTACCACATAATCATACTCACTAAAATCGAAATCAGCAGCATTCTCCGGAAGATAAAAACAGTTATGGATTCTCACATCTGCTTTCGGATTAATGTCCAGGATTCTGTCCCGCATCACCTCTGTTTTATATTGACCAACAGTTTTCCTGGTGGCAATAATCTGTCTGTTAAGATTCGTCAGACATACTTTGTCATCATCGATCAGATCAAAGGCCCCTACGCCGCTTCTGACCAATGCTTCACATACATAACCTCCAACTCCTCCGATTCCAAATACTGCCACACGGGCATTCTCCAGTTTATCCATCGCTTCTTTTCCAAGAAGAAGCTCAGTTCTCGAAAATTGATTCAGCATAATCTCTCCACTTTATCCTGTCCCACTACATTCTCTACCTGCTGTTCCTCTACTGCCTCGTCTCTTATCTGCATATTCTTATTTCCCGTGACATACGCAGCCCTGCATGCCAGGATCAGAAGCACGATAAACAGAAACCAGAGCCAGATTTTTCTTTTATTTTTTATGACTAACCGTTTCATAACCTGCTCCACTATTCTACTGTGCAGACGCGGATCAGGTTTGTTCTTCCCGGAATTCCAAGCGGTACACCACCGGCAAATACAATAGTGTCACCAACTTTTACAAGTTTATGCTTCTGTGCTGCTTCGATTGCTCTCAGGCAAAGGATCTCAGAACTGTACTCTTCCTTGATCAGCATCGGGTAAACACCCCAGGACAGATTCAGCTGGCGAAGAACTCTCTCAGAGCTTGTACATGCACCGATCAGACATCCTGGTCTGTGTTTGGACATCATATGAGCTGTACTTCCAGATTTTGTCACTGCAAGGATTGCACTGGCCTTCAGGTCGATTGCGGTCAGACAGGTTGCATGTGCGATTGCATTTGTAATATCCGGATTCTCATTTCTGTCTGTTTTCTTAAAGATTGTATTGTAATCAATATTCTGCTCCATATGTTCTGCAATACGGCTCATCATCTGAAGTGCCTGTACCGGATATTTACCAGCTGCGGTTTCTCCTGAAAGCATAGTTGCACTTGTTCCCTGGAAAATCGCATTGGCAACGTCTGTAGCCTCTGCACGGGTTGGTCTCGGATGAGAGATCATGGAGTCAAGCATCTGTGTTGCTGTAATAACCGGTTTTCCTGCTGTGTAAACTTTCTGGATGATTTTCTGCTGGATAACAGGTACATATTCCGGCGGGATCTCAACACCCATGTCACCTCTGGCGATCATGATGCCATCTGCTGCTTCAATAATCTCGTCGATATTGTCAACGCCCTGCTGGTTCTCAATCTTTGCAATGATCTGAATCTCTTCACCGCCGTTTTCTTTCAGGATTTTTCTTACTTCGCGGATATCGTTTGCAGTACGTGTAAAAGATGCTGCAACGAAATCAAATCCTTCCTGGATACCGAAGAGAAGATCATCATGGTCTTTTTTACTGATGAATGGCATCTTCAGGTTTGCACCCGGAACATTGACACCCTTCTTGTCGCCAATCACACCTGCATTAATAACCTTGCAGACAATGTCCTTTCCTGCGATGTCCTGAACCTCCAGGTCTACAAGTCCATCATCAACCAGAATATGTCCGCCCGGCTGCACATCCTTATAAAGCTCTTTATAAGTAATGCTTACGCACTCATTAGTTCCTTCAATATCTTTATTTGTAAATGTAAAAATCTGTCCTTCTTCCAGAGAAACCTTGCCATCCTTGAAGCATCCAAGTCTGATCTCCGGTCCCTTTGTATCAAGAAGTGCTGCAACAGGTCTGTCATATTTCTTGCGAAGTTCTCTCAGTTTCTGGATACGGCCTCTCTGCTCATCGTGAGGTCCATGTGAGAAGTTGAAACGTGCTACGTCCATTCCCTCTCTCACAAGCTGCTCCATAACATCGCCCTTATCAGTAGACGGTCCCATTGTACAGATAATTTTGGTTTTTCTCATTTAATCTTTCCCTCCAAACTGTCAACTCAATTTTATCTATTTTATTCCTGTAAAATAATGTAATAAAATGTTACCTGTTTCTATAAATGAAAACATTAAATCAAATAAAAATTACCATTATTGAGACTATCTGTCAATATAGAATTTCGACTTATTTTTGTTGATATTTGACAAAAAAATAACATACTTTTGTTGCAAATGTCACATATATTTTTGCCGATCCAACAGTTGGAAAATTTTTCACCCATTCTTATCAAAAACCAAAATCTGCATAATCTTCCGGCAGAAATCTGTGGTAAATGATATGGCATCCTTCATCTTTAAAACAATAATAATAAGGATCTGATCCGTCATCAAATCGGATCATCACATCAAACTCCTCGTTATCCATTGGTTCAGTAATGATTTTATCTGAATAAGAATGGAACAGTTCTTTAATTTCCTCTATCGTACATCCATGTCTGCCAACCAGTTCGATCAATGCCTTGATAAATTCATTCTCTTTCATATTATTATGTACATATTCGGAAGCTTTTTCCGAAACAGTGAAGCAGAAACGATCTCCTCTGTGTGATACTGCTACTTCACCAAATTTCTCTTCTATATAAGAAGGAAAATCTTTTAAAATCTCCATCATGCCTGCAGCATCCGTCTCATTGCCAAAGAAATGATTCAGGGAACTGAGCGGATAATAAAGGCTGATCTTCTCCTTCATATATCCAAGCTTCGCCTGTTCCTCTTTGATCACATCGATCAGACTGGTTTCTAATCTGTTATAGTTCATTTATTTTCCCTCCTGAAAATCTGTTCTTTTGTTTTTTCTGGTTAATATTTTATCAGACATTGCCCGAAAATCAATGCATTTCTTTTTCAATTGTACGCCCGCCAAAACAATTTCAATGTTTTCTTTTTCATACAAAAATAAAGTCCTCGCAAAACTGTCCTTTTTTTCTCCCTCTGACAAATAACTCTGACTGGATAAAACAAAACAGATAAAACCAACCACTTCGTTGCTTTTTTAACCAAATAACTGCTTGATTCGGTTAAAAAAACAGCGTTCCGAATATTATTTATATCCGAAACGCTGTCATTATTCCAGTTATTTCACTATGTATTTAATCCCAGTTCTTACGTCCATAACGAAGTGTCACATCATGGATTTCCTTCTGGAGTTTCTTTGTAAGATCTCTCTTCTTGATTCTCCACTTCCAGTTCATACCAACTGTAGATGGTTTATTCATTCGGAATCTGTTGTCCAGTCCCATATAGTCCTGCATTGGGATAACGCAGACACGCGCAGCACTGCGCATGATCAGACTGATGAAACATTTATACAGTTCTTCTTCCGGTGTTGCATGATCACACAGATAATCTCTCGCCAGTTTTCTCTCAGTTGCTGTGATGCTCTTCCACCATCCCACAATAGTTTCATTATCATGGGTTCCTGTATATGCCACGCAGTTCTCCGGATAGTTATGTGGCAGATAATCACTGGCACATCCGGAATCTCTGGAGTCAAACGCAAATTCCAGAACCTTCATTCCCGGGAAGCCGCTCTCATATACCAGATGACGTACAGAATCTGTCATATATCCTAAGTCCTCTGCGATAACCTGCTTCCATCCAAGCGCCTGTTCGATCTTACGGAACAGATCAATTCCGGGGCCTTTTTCCCAGTGTCCGCCTTTCGCATCTTTATCTCCGTATGGAATAGAGAAATATTCATCAAATCCACGGAAATGATCGATTCTTACAACATCATACAATCTGAAGCAGTAACTCATTCTGGAAATCCACCACTGATATCCTGTATTTCTGTGATAATCCCAGCGATATAACGGATTTCCCCATAACTGACCGGTTGCAGAAAATCCATCCGGAGGGCATCCTGCTACTGCCAGCGGTACATTATCCTGATCCAGCTGGAACAGCTCCGGATGCGCCCATGCATCAGCACTGTCCATGGCAACATAAATCGGAATATCTCCAATGATCTGGATTCCTTTTGAATTTGCATAGGATTTCAGTTTCATCCACTGCTCATAGAACTTAAACTGCATATACTGCTGGAATTCAATATCAAAATAGAGTTCTTCACGATAATAATCCATGGCATTGTTCCAGCGGAGTCTGATATCCTCAGCCCATTTGGTCCATTCTACACCTTCGAAACGGTCTTTTACTGCCATAAACAGAGCATAATCTGACAGCCACCAGCTGTTCTCTGCTACGAATTTCTGATAGTCAGGATTCTTGCTGATATCACTGTTCTCGTATGCTTTTCTCAGAAGCGGATAACGGCCCTTGTAGATTTTTTCATAATCTACTTCTTCAGGCTTCTTTCCCCAGTTAACTTTCTCGCAGTCTTTCTTATCAAGAACTCCTTCTTCCACAAGTGTATCCAGATCAATAAAATATGGATTACCTGCAAATGTAGAGAAAGACTGATATGGAGAATCTCCATAGCTGGTCGGTCCCAGTGGCAGAATCTGCCAGTAAGTCTGTCCTGCTTCCTTTAACCAGTCTACAAATTCATATGCACTTTTGGAAAAACATCCGATGCCATAGTCTGATGGAAGGCTGCTGATCGGCATTAATATTCCTGCTGCTCTTTTTCCCATGATTCTTGTCTCCTTCGCCATTCTTCACTTTTACCGCCTATACTTTATCTAGTACATATAAGCAGTTTTTCTATACCTTATGCGCAATTGTTTTTTTTATTATATCTATTTTTTGTGCAAATTGCAACACAAGTTTCATGTTATCCATTTTTTCGTGAAAATCACTAATCATCGCTTAGTTCTTTTCATCATCTTTCATATTCTTTATTGCGTTTTTTTGCACAATACAATATAATAATTTTAGAATTTATTTATGCAAAAAGACGAAAGGATGTACATATGAAGCACAAAAAAGACTGGTATAAAGATCTGGTGATCTACCAGATTTACCCAAGAAGTTTTAAAGATGGCAACAATGATGGAATCGGTGATCTGAAGGGAATGATTGAGAAGCTGGATTATCTGAAGGAGCTTGGCATCAATGCAGTATGGATGTCTCCTGTCTATGCTTCTCCAAATGTGGACAACGGTTACGATATTTCTGATTACTTTGCGATCATGGAAGAATTCGGAACTATGGAAGACTGGGATGCATTCCGCGACGGTGCACATGAACGTGGAATTGCCATCATTATGGATCTGGTTTTGAACCATTCTTCTGATAAACACGTATGGTTCCAGGAATCAAAGAAATCCCGTAATAACCCTTACAGTGATTACTATATCTGGCGTGACCCTGCGCCGGACGGTGGTGCTCCAAACTGCTGGATGTCTGTTTTTGGCGGAAGCGCCTGGGAATATGTCCCGGAAAGAGGACAGTACTATCTTCATTTCTTTGCCAAAGAACAGCCGGATCTGAACTGGGATAATCCGGAAACTAAAGAGAAAATTTTTGATATTATCCGTTTCTGGAATGAGAAAGGTGTTGACGGATATCGCATTGATGCCATCAGTTATCTTGACAAAGGACTGGACGGACGTGCAGATATGAATGAACCCATTGGTACTGTAGCGTGTGTAAATCTGGAGGGAACCCACCGCTACATCCGTGAAATGGTTGCAGAAACAATGACTCCCGACAATCTGATGAGTGTAGGAGAAGTTAATATCAACAATGAACAGGATGCCATCAACTATTCCAGCGCAGCAAGCAAAGAATTTAACATGGCTATTCCATTTGTCCCTCCGATTGTTGAAATCCAGACATGGTCACCAGAGAAAATGAAACGTGATCTTAAGAAAGATTATGAAATCCTGAAAAAAGACGGATGGTGGGCAAGATTTTTAAGTAATCACGACAAACCGCGTCAGGTTTCCCTTTACGGAAATGACAGAGAATTCTGGTCAGAATCTGCCAAAATGCTGGCATGTTATCTGCACACGCTTCCCGGTACCCCCTTTGTTTTCCAGGGCGAAGAATTGGGAATGACCAATGTTGCCTTCCCATCTATCGATGATTACAATGACATTGATACCCGCAATTATTATAAAACCATGATTGAACATGAAGCCTATCTTCACCCGGAAGCAATGGAAAGCCTGCTGCAAGCCCAAAAGTTCTTGAAAGAGATACGTCCTGATTACAGCCTCATCGTCTACGACGCAGCACGTCCTATGTCTGTCCAGCAGAAGATGTGGAACGTGGTAAAGGGAACGCCCAAATATATATACGTATCCAACCCCGCACGGGGCGGTGGCCTACACAACTATGGCCTGGCAGTCGACATCAGCATCATCGATGCCCAAGGACAGCCGTTACCAATGGGTACCCCCGTAGATTATCTCGGTAAAGAAGCCCATATTACCGGAGAAGAGCAATTAGTACAAGCAAACAAGATTACCAAACAAGAAATGAAGAACCGCCGTCTCTTGCGTAAAGTAATGAGAGAGGCCGGTTTCCGCCCGTTACCCAGCGAATGGTGGCACTTTAACCGTGTCAACCGGCAGACAGCCAAAGAAAAGTACCCAATAATCCCTTAACCCAAGCAACCTCTATCTGCAAAAAACGGACAGTCTGCGTCTTACTTTGTTTCCTTACTATAATTTTACAAATGATACAAACCAAGAATTGAAATCTCCTCATATAGTGCAGAACTGTTTGTTTTGGTTATCTTTGTAATAAAATACCAAATTATCCCCCAATGATAACAAGAACAATGGACATTTTCACGTTTAGAAAGGAGATATAAAAAGATATATTTGACAATACAGTTCCTTATCTTAAAAAATTTACCGAGAATGGAAAAGACACGAATGACCGAAATACACAGCCAAGACACTCTCCACTTCATCCGTACACACCGCCGGGAAGACGTAAGACTCCTTGCTTTGCAGGTACACCGTTACCCCTCGGTAGATATACCTGCCGCCATCACACAAATTTCCGGCTGGCAGATTGCCAGAGAGAAGATACCTGCATGGGCCGAAAACGAGAAGATACTCTATCCGGCTCACCTTTCTCTGGAGCAATG
>OGWV01002886.1_pt1 | contig 10289 bp, 10 predicted proteins | sample 1576081 | NCBI WGS metagenome assembly OGWV01 (sample SAMEA3541541, study PRJEB24748) | human gut metagenome | biome: human gut; feature: human-associated habitat; material: faeces | place: China | collected 2012 | reverse complement strand
CAAACAATCATTACTTGAAAACGGTGTGAATGAAGAGCACATTATTCATGCGGCCATCCGGGAATACTGTTGGTGGTTACGGCAGAGGCATCTGTCTGTGTATCTGTGGTTGTTTCTTCCGCTGCAAAAACCGGTGTCTGGAACATTAAAGAACAGGAAATTCCCAGAGTCAGAAGACCGCGGCATAATCTTTTTAATTGCATAATCTATTCTCCTGTGACTGATAAAGTAGTATAGTTTTTTGTTAAAGAAAAATACATATCAACTCTTATAATATCCCATTTTTCGACGCAATTCAAGCAGAATGACATAGCCCCTTGCAAAAACAGACCCAGAATGGTAAAATAAAGCCACTTATGAATAAAAATAGTGTAAATAAAAAGTCCGAGGACACATATATGAATAAAAAACAACAGGCTGTGGGAGGAATCCAGTGGGGGCGTATGCTTAAGAAACTGAATCCCTACACAATTCAAAAAGGATTCCGTTATCTGAAGCATTATGGTCCAAAAGAATTCTGGATTCGTCTGCATGAACGTTTTGAACCGGAAGAAGTTCCGTATGGTCCGTGGTATGAGGCATATATCCCGAATGCGGCAGAACTTGAGAAGCAGAAGAAACACAAGTTTGGCTATACGCCGCAGATCAGTGTCGCAGTACCGGCATTTCGTACACCGGAGGTTTTTCTGCGTCAGATGATCCAGTCTCTTCTTGATCAGACGTATCCGAACTGGGAACTCTGTATTGCAAATGGAAGTCCTGAGGACACCGCAATGGCAGCTGTTCTTAAGGAATATAGTTCCAGAGACAGGAGAATCTGTGTCAGAAATCTGGACGAGAATCTCGGAATCGCGGGAAATACCAATGCGGCGCTTACCATGGCAGGAGGAGAATTTGTAGGACTTCTTGACCATGATGATCTTCTGGCACCGAATGCTCTCTATGAAATCGTAAAGAAACTCAATGAAGACAGGCAGCTGGATGTTGTTTATACAGATGAGGATAAGGTCACGACTGACCTCAGTGAACATTTCCAGCCGCATCTCAAGCCAGATTTTAATCTGGATCTTCTGAGATCAAATAACTATATCTGTCATTTTTTTGTGGCCCGTAAATCCATCGTGGATAAGGTGGGGGGATTTCGGCAGGAATTTGACGGTGCACAGGATCATGATTTTATTTTCCGCTGTGTAGAAGAAGCCTTCGGCAGAGTGGGACACGTACCGGAAATCCTTTACCACTGGCGCACACATAAGGCGTCTACAGCAGATAATCCTGCCAGTAAGATGTATGCATTTGAGGCAGGCAGGAGAGCAATCGAGGCACATCTTAAGAGAATGGGTGTTGAAGGAGAGGTAAGTCATACACCGGATCTTGGTTTCTTCCGCGTGAAGTACCCAGTTCATGGTGAACCGATGGTTTCTATCATCATTCCGAATAAGGATGAGAAGGAATCTCTAAAGGCGTGCATAGAGTCGATCAGAGAGAAAACAGAATATCAGAATTATGAGATTCTGATCATAGAAAACAACAGTACTTCGGAGGAGATTTTTCATTATTACAAAGAACTGTCCAGAGATCCGAAGATCCGTCTTCTCAGATGGAAGAAAGAATTCAATTATTCTGCCATAAATAACTACGGAGTACGTCATGCAAAAGGTGAGTATCTGCTCTTCTTGAACAATGATGTAACGGTGATCACCCCGGGCTGGATCAAGGAAATGCTGGGTGTCTGTCAGAGAAGAGAAGTCGGGGCAGTTGGCGTGAAGCTGATCTACCCGGATAATACGATCCAGCATGCGGGATGTGTGATCGGAATCGGTGGTATTGCAGGGCATATGTTTGTCGATATGCCGGCGAACAGAACGGGGTATCTTCACAAGGCATCGATCCTTCAGGATATGAGTGCGGTGACAGCTGCCTGCATGATGATGAAGCGCAGTGCTTTTGAGGTGGCCGGTGGTTTTACAGAGAAGTTGTCCGTTGCGTTCAATGACGTGGATCTTTGTCTGAAGGTGCGTAAGAATGGAAGTCTGATCGTATATGATCCATATGTTCAGTTATATCATATGGAATCCAGGACAAGAGGGGCAGAGGACAGTGAAGCCAAGGTAAGACGTTTCCAGGAGGAAATTGAATATATGCGTTGCCAGTGGATCGATATTCTCAAAAAGGGTGATCCTTATTATAATAAGAACCTGTCTCTGACGAAATGGAATTATTCCCTTCGACCGATCCGGGGAATGGAGAAACATGGCAATAAGGAGAAATAATATGGAAGTATCGGTTGTCATACCGAATTATAACGGGATTGCGTTTCTGGACAGTGTGCTTGCAAGTCTGGAGCCGGCAACCGGGCGGCCGAACTCCTCGTAGGCGCGAATCAGCTGGGCGCAGACCGGATCCTCGCCCCAGATCACGTCATCGCCATAAATGACCACAAAGGGATCATCGCCGGTAAAGGCCTTGGCGGTGTTGACTGCGTGGCCCAGACCCAGCGTCTCCTTTTGACGCACAAACAGGATGTTGGCCATATTGGCGATGCCCAGACACTCCTCCAGCATCTTTTCCTTGCCGGGCTTTGCCAGCTTTTCCTCCAGCTCGGGGCTGCGGTCAAAATGATCCTCAATAATGCTCTGGTTGCGGCCCAGAATAATCAGGATATCGGTAATGCCGGAGCGGACGGCCTCCTCCACCAGATACTGGATGGCGGGCTTATCCACGATGGTCCCTTTGTGGCCTCCAGCAGTTCCCTCGATTTTACAGGGTTGCTACTGCCAATATCAAAGAACTCCATCGGGGAAACACCCAGGAAATCACATATATAGAAGAAGACAGTCATAGAGGGGAAACTGACACCTGTCTCGATATTATTGATATAGCTGGAGCTTTGCCCGATGGATAGGCTCATATCACGGGCGGAAACTCCCTTATTCATCCGGAGTTCCACCAGCCGTTTGATAAAATCCGCTTGTTCCATACCTGCCTCCACCTCTTTTTTATATGATTCTACTATATGGAGGCATTCATTCTGTCCAATTTATTCATTCATCGCTATTGATGTGCATGATTAAAATAGGTATAATATCAGAAATACCTATTTTACTTGGACGGCGCGACATGGAACACGAAAGAACCTGTTTTTTCATCGGGCACCGCGAGGCCAACGAGCGTGTCCTGCCAGCCCTTGAGCAGGCAGTGGAGCAGCTGATCGTGGAGTCTGGCGTCACCGATTTTGTGGTAGGGCATTACGGCGCCTTCGACGGCATGGCCGCCAAGGTCATAAAGGCAGCAAAAAAGCGCAACCCGGAGGTGACGCTGACTCTGCTGCTGCCCTACCATCCATTTGACCGTCCCATCCCTGTTCCAAAAGGATATGACAGCACTTTTTATCCCCCGGGCATGGAAAATGTGCCGAAAAAGTATGCCATCGTCCGCGCAAACCGCTACATGGTGGACCACAGCGGCTATTTGATCGCTTTTACCTGGCACGCTGCCAGCAATTCCCGTGAGCTCGTGGAATACGCCCGCCGGCGGGAGGAGAAGGGCCTGATCCACGTCCAAAACCTTGCGGATGTGGTCAGATGATCGGCCTGCACAGCTCAGTTGGCAACAGATGGCCTTGGTTTTCTCTCCAGGACTTCCCTTTCTGTCAAAATATGATACAATAGGGTTTAGGTTTTTGGTGGCATTCGTCAACCAGTAATATAGGGGCAATGAAAGAGGAAAGCGAGCGCAGGCTGCATGACAGACGGGGAAAGGCTGAAAATCATATATTCGGCGCTCCGGGAGCGGGGCTACGCTCCTGTCAACCAAATCGTCGGCTTTATTCTGTCCGGCGATCCGACCTATATCACCAACCACAACGGCGCCAGGAGTTTGGCCGGCCGAATCAATCGGAATGAGCTTTTAAGTGAAATCGTCACCGCCTACATGGAGCAGTTTGCTGACTAACCAGGCAAAAACCGGGACAGGGATCCCATCAAGGATCTCTGCCCCGGCTCTTTTCACTTCGCCGGAAATTCCATATCCAGCGGCGTCAGAAGATCTTCCTCCAGCAGACAGCCGGCAACCAACGGCAGCCGGCGTGGATTTTGGCCGCGCTGGTAGCAGCGCTTTGCCTGTTGTGTGGGTGCAGTGCAGAAGATTTTGCCCTGCCGCATGAAGTGCAGCTTGCCGTTGGCCAGCAGTGCGCGCTGGCCGGGGAGCTGCGGTTTACCGGCAGCCTTTCCGATATTACGCCGCAGGACCGGGCAGAGTTTGCCCAAGCTGTGACCGATGCAGTGGTACATATTGCTTCGACTGACCCCAGTGTGGCCGCAGTAGACCAGGACGGCAACGTGACCGCTGTGACCCCCGGCACGGCAACCGTGTTGGTAAGCTGTGTGGACCTGGATTTTTATGCCGAAGTGAACATTAATGTTGTGGAAGCCGCCACGCCGGAAAGCGCAGCCCTCGCGACCCCGGAGACTGCTGCCCAGTCGACCCCGGAAACAGCCACGCCGGAGAGCGCTGAACCCGCAACGCCTGAAACTGCTGCTACTCCAGAGACCGCTATCCCGGAAACGGCTACCCCCGAAAGTGCAGCTCCGGCAACACCGGAAAGCGCCGCCACACCCGAAACAGCAAAAACGGCCACGCCGGAAACTGCGGCCCCGCTCAAAATGCCAAGAGCAACCGAAGCCCCAGCTGCAACTCGGGAAGAAACAACGGCTGCTGACGAAAAAACAAGAGAACCGTTTCGCGAATTTTTGAAGAAAGCAGGCAGCACCGTGGCAAACTTTTTTGGCGGGTTGTTCGATAAGAGCAAGAGCACGGAATGATGCCTGATCGTGAGGATCCGCCCAAAAAGCAAAGAAAAAACGGAAAGATAAACAAAAAGTATTACACTTGCCAAAATTGAAAAAATGTGTTAAGATAACACTATAATTTTATAGCAATATGACAGATGGCAAGTCCACAAAGGAGGCAGTGTCGTTGAAAATCTATGAATCCGCAGAGGATTACCTGGAAAAGATCCTGATGCTGACAGAACGCAACGGGGAAGTCCGCTCCATCGACATCGCTACCGAGATGGGCGTTACCAAGCCGAGCGTGAGCATTGCAATGAAAAATCTGCGTCAGGCCGGTTATATTTCGATGGATGGTGCTGGGTATATCACCCTGGAGCCGCCGGGACTGGAAATTGCCACCCGGATTTATGGCCGCCACAAAAAGCTGACCCGCTTTTTTGTTGCACTGGGTGTGGACCCTGCCGTTGCTTCCCACGATGCCTGCAAGATCGAGCATGACCTGAGCGCAGAAACCTTTGAAAAGCTGGTGGCTTTTGCCGAAAGCCAGCATATGCTGAAGGAATCCTGAGTTTTTTATAAGAATCATGATGCCCCGGACAAGAAACGTTTCTCGTCCGGGGCATTTTTGCTGCAGTGTGCGCGCTGTATGTGATATAGAGCCAAATAAAATCCGCCTCGGCAAAAAACTCTGCCGGGGCGGTAATAAAATAATGCGGGATTGCTTCAGCTTTCCGCAACACCAAAGAAGAACTTGTTCAGGCGGTACTTGTTTTCTTCATACAGGCCAATGTGCTTGAACAGATCCTTGTAATAGGTGGTCAGCTCAAACCGAGTGGTCAGCACATCAAAGGGGTTCAGGTGGTGCACGGCGCTGTCTGGGTTTTGCACATAGTTGTAAATGGGGGTGGAAAGCGCATAGAACTGCTGGGCGTAGCGGATAAAGCTTAGATTGAAATACAGGTCCTCGCTGTAGTCCAGTTCCTCATTGCAGCGCACATCGGGGTGCTCACGCACAATGTCGGCGCGGTAGAGCTTGTTCCACATCACGCCGTAATAAAAGCTGGCGGGCTCCTGCATCAGGCCACAGGCAAATGCGTCTTTATTCAGGGGGCCTTCCATCAAAAAGCCGAAAGTCTGCACCCGGTGCTGCGGATCCAGGATGGGGTCCAGCACACGCTCCACCACGGTATCCCGCATGGTTTTTGGCAGGCTGACCGGCGGTTCAATGCGGTTGTAGTGGGCGATCACCATATCGGCGTGGCTGGCTTCCGCTTTCTGTACCAGCAGCTCGGTGGCATAGGGCTGGATGAAATCATCCGCATCCACAAACTGAAAGTATTTGCCGTGGGCTTCCTGCATGCCAAGGTTGCGGGTGGCGGAAACTCCGCTGTTGTTTTTGTCGATCACCACAATGCGGCGGTCAATACCGGCATAGCTCTGGCAGACGGCATAGCTGACATCCTTGCTGCCATCGTTGAGCAGAATGATCTCCAAATTCCGGTAGGTCTGGCGGCGGATGCTCTCAATACAGCGGGCAATATGGTCTGCTGCGTTGTAAACAGGAACAATAATGCTGACTAGCGGCTGGCTCTGCGGTTCGGTGGGCATGGCGGGCCTCCTTATATAAAAACGGTTAGGTTGTTGCCTTTACTATAACGCAGAACCCGCAATTTTGCAATAACACAAATACCGCAGGCTGTGCCCCGGAACATTTTGGTGTTGCGGTTCGGCCTGCGGTATGGTTTTGCTGGCTTTATTTGTCCTTTAGGACGTCGATTTCGTCCAGCTCCACAGCGGGCACATAGTAAGCAGAAAAGGTGTGCAGCGTCTGGTCGACATCATCGCCGTCGCCCAGGGCAGCGGGGCCTTCATCAATCGTGTATTCCCACATGGGCAGGTAGTAGGCGGCGCTCCCCTGTACATAGGTCAGGCGCAGGTTGGCAAGGCACTCCGGCTCTGCGGCGGGGTCAACCGCTTCCGCCGTGTAGCTGTCGGTCAAAAACTCTCCGTTGGCCAGCCGCTTGTCAGCCTCGGCGCGGGAAACGCTGGTGTATTCGCCCAGGGGCTCCACGGTGCGGTCCGTTTCATGCAGGCTCAACAGATTGCCGTCGGTATCTACGCTGACCAGCAAGTAATGGAAAGAATCCGCCGCGAACTTGACAAAGAGGGAAGATGGCTGACCGTAGATCGTGCTGTCGCCTCCATCCGTCACATCGGTATATTCACCGCCAAGCAGAGAGGTAAAGAGGGAACCGTATTTCTCTTGCAGGTCGGCGGCAATCACGCGCTCTTCCGCAAGGGTGGCAAAGGTCTTCACCTCGGCAAAGCTGTTGCAGACCACACTGGTGCGCAGGTCGTTGGAGACGGTGATTGTCAGCCCACCTGGCCAGTCGCTTTCGGGGATGTTCAGCTGCAGCTGTGCGGCATCAGAGAGATAATTCAGCACGGAAGAATCTGCATCCCACCCCTTCTGCTCGGCGGATTCCTTTATATCAGATACTGTTTTGGAGATGGTATCGGCGCTGTCCCTGCTGAACGTGGCGGTGTCAGCCAGTGTGGTATCCAGCCCAAGAGCATCCAGCACCGTGCGAAGACGGGCTTTCATGGCATCGGTATTGTCGGCGGCATCCAGCAGGCTGTTGCGGTAGACCGGCAGGCTGGCAGGGAGAACAACATCCGCGGAACTGCCTAAAATTAGACTTTCGCCGAAATACAGCTCATCGGCACTGTGGGCCAGCAGGGAAGAACTGCCGGAAGCGCCGCTGCCAAGCAAAATATCGCTCAGAGCCTGCAAGGGGCTGCTGTCCTGCATCGCGGATTTCAGGGAGGAGGACAACGGGGCATCGGCAACGCTGCCTGCGGCGGCATCTGGTTCACTGCCCTCCATGCTGAATGCGCTGAAGGTATCGGGACTGTTGGATTCCTCATAGGCGGGGGCGCTTTCGTTCAGATCAGCGGTCTCGGCGGCCTGGCTGACCCCGGCGGAACGGTCCTGACTGACCATCGCCGCCCCTAACAGAACAAGACAAAAACAAGCTGCTGCCGGAACAAAATGCCGGAATTGCAACGGAATGGTGTGCTTTACGGGGGGGTTGTTGGCAGATTCAATCAAATCATCATCGATTTGCCCGATCGCGCGGAATAAATCGCGGGAGCTCACAGGCAGACACCTTCTTTCTCTAAGTAGGCTTTCAGTTTGGTGCGCATCCGGTGCAGGGTAACGCGCACCTTGCTTTCGCCAATACCGTAGCGCTTGGCAATGTCGGCGGTGGCGTCGCAGTACCAGTACCGCCGAATAAAGATGTTGCGTGCCTGCTCCGGCTGGCTGCGCAGAAACGCGCTGATGGAGCGGGCTGTTTCAGCGCTTTCTACCTCCTGCGCGGTGTGGTCTCCGGCGGGCAGGCAAAATTCCAGCTCTTCCAGCACGGTTTCGGTCTGGCCGCCGCCGCGCTTTTTGGCATTTTGCCGCTCCCGCAGGTCCAGTGCCAGGTTGCGGGTAATGCGCCCCAGGTAGGGTGCAAGCTTGTCCGGCCGGTTTTGCGGCATGCTGTTCCAGGCGGCCATCCAGGTGTCATTTTCGCATTCTTCGGCGTCTTCCTGGCTGCCCAGCAGGTTCATGGCAATCTTGCGGCAATAGGCGCCAAACTTTTGTGCGGTCTGTGCAATGGCCTGCTCGTCCCGTGCCCAGTACAGCGTAACAATGTCGGCATCAGTCATTGCGGCACACCTCGCTTTCCTCTTACTATTTATATAATAGGGGAATCACCCCCAAATGTTACAGGCAGAAAAGTAAAAAACGCACCCCGGCGGGCAGGATGCGGCAAACAATACAAATCAGAGCATATGTTTTTTGTGCAGTACCCAGGCAGCGATCCCACAAATAGCAAGCGTAAGCAAGCAGACAATGACAAATCCATAATCAGAACCGGAAAACGGCATGCCGTCAATGTCCACGTTCATGCCATACAAACCGGAAATAACGGTCGGGACAGCCATCAACAGGGTAACGGAAGTCAGGTACTTCATCGCATTGTTCAGGCGGTTATCCAAAATTGAGCTGAACAGCTCGCGGGTGCCCTTGATATCATCGCGGTAGATGCTGGTCATCTCAATGGCCTGCCGAATCTCAACGATTACATCGTCCAGTAGTTCCATGTCATCAGGGTACTGTTCCAGCCGCTTGTAGCGGGTCAACCGGTCCAAAACCGTGCTGTTGGCACGCAGTGAGGTTGCGAAATATACCAGGGTGGATTCCAACCCATGCAGCTCCATCAAGTCACTATCGCGCAGGGTACCGGTCAGGTTTTTCTCAATTTCCTGGCGGCGGCGGTCGATCAGGCGCAGCTCCTGCTGGTACATCGTGGCGGCGCGGTACAGAATCTGGTACACAAAGCGCATCTTCTTTTTAGTAGAAAAGCCGCGCACCCGGCAGGAAGCGAAATCAGACAATACGGGGGTATCTACGGAGCAAACCGTGGTGATGGTGGTCTGGGTCAACAGAATACCAAGGGGAATGGTGGTGTATACGCCCTCGGCGGCGCCGTCTACCTTTAAGGGTATATCCACAATGATGACGGTATAACCATCTTCCAGGCTGATACGCGCAGATTCTTCCGGGTCAAGGGCGGCCTGCACATCAGCGGGCTCAATATCTAAGGTGGCGGCAACCTCGCGGATCTCATCCTGGCTGGGGGCAGTCAGGCAGATCCATGTGCCTTCCTCAATTTCGTCTGCGCGGGTTAAGCGCCGGTTGACGGTTTCGTATATCGCCAGCATGGAAAGATCACCATCATTTCTTTGTTAAATCACAGATTTTAGTATACTTGCTTTGGACCCAAAGCGCAAGTATGGAAGATAAATGATTTGGGAAAGATGGGGAAGCAGGGGATGGAGAAAGCTATTTGTATTATAGGAAGATGTGGGGGAAAAGGATAAAAAACGGGGACAAAAAGAAAATGAATAGAGAAACCACGTTAAAGCGTCCATATACACCCTGCCCAAAAATAAATCGAAAAAATTATGAAAAAAATCGAAAAAAGGTGTTGACAATGGTTGAAAGTGTGGTATTATAAATAAGCTGTCGCGCAAGACAGCAGCTCTTCAAAAGCCAAATAAAAGCGATGTACCAGCAAAAACGCAGCGGGGAACCGGACAGCGTGCGGGTGGAAAGCTTTTAAAAAGGCGTTCGGAAAGCTCAAAAAAATATCGAAAAAGTGCTTGACAAAAAGTACGACCTTTGATATAATGATTGAGCTGTCCGAGAGGAGAGCAAGCAGGACCTTGAAAATTGAACAATACTGAAACTTGTGGAACCTTAAACGTGATGGAAAATCACGAAAAACAATTCCAAAGCCGAGAGATCGGCAAACAAGTAATTCATACAGGACGCAAGCGATTGTGTCTGAGTGAAGTTGATTTAACACTTTATGAGTGATAAATACCATTTATAAAGAGTTTGATCCTGGCTCAGGACGAACGCTGGCGGCGCGCCTAACA
>OGWV01002878.1_pt1 | contig 10313 bp, 7 predicted proteins | sample 1576081 | NCBI WGS metagenome assembly OGWV01 (sample SAMEA3541541, study PRJEB24748) | human gut metagenome | biome: human gut; feature: human-associated habitat; material: faeces | place: China | collected 2012 | reverse complement strand
TGTATGAAGGCAAACCGCTTCCATCTGTGAGATTCGGTGACTCAGGATAAGCACCAAATGCATATCTTGCCTTGACCGGAGTCTTAACTTCATCACAGCTCAAAATAACAGTCTTTCCTTTGATTTCTGCATTAGCACTGTAATAAATACCATCTTCTCCCGCAATCTCAAAACCGTTAAGAACCGTTACATCAAGCTTGTCACTTTCAATAAACTCGTCAGTCTTATAGTCTGCATAGCAATCTTTATCCAATATATCCAAATCTCCATCGGCTTCAAATGTTAAAATAAGCTTGTCGCCATCTGTCTCCATCGACTTATACTGTGGTCCCGTTACCGAGCTGTCCGTATATCCATAAATATCGTGCTTTGCAAGAAGTGCAAATCTTCTTGCAACCTCATCCTTTCCGTAAGGATGTATATCATGGCGGGCATTTCCCGAAGTATTGCCCACTGAACCGAAATTACCTACTTCATCAAGATTTGATACCATTCTAACATAATTCGGATTTGTTACCTTATCCAACGCCCATACCTGAGCCGCACGGATATTTTCAAAATTCTGATTTGAATATCTTGCAAGTTGCGCATAATAGAACGGAAGATTTTCGTTATTAAACAGTTCTCTGTAATTGTCAATAAGTGCCGCCATTATCGTACTGTATTGATCTGCACTCATTCCCTTGCTACTATCCAAGCTGTCTGCATCCTCAGGTCCATCGTGCAGGCCGCGTCCGCTTTGCCGAAAGCGCGGCGCCGTCGCCCACGGGTGAGGTCGTCCTGATGCGCGGCGGCTTCTGCCTGCTGGAACCGTCGGATCCCGAAGCGCATATCTCTATAGAGTAGAAATATCTCCCGGCGACACCCCAAACGATACGAAAGGAGCGATCCCATGAAGTTTTCTGCAATGCCCTATTCCCGTCCCGACCTGGAAGCCATGAAGGCGAACCTGACGGCCTGCACCGAGGCCTTCCTCGCCGCCGAAAGCGCGCAGGAGCAGATCGCGCAGTACGACCGCGTTACGGACCTGTCCGTGGAGTTCAACACGATGGGAAGCCTTGCCAATGCCCGCCACACCATCGACACGCGTGATGCATTCTATGACGCCGAGTCAACGTTCTTCGACGAGAGCTGGCCCCAGCTGAGCGTCTATTTCCAGCGCCTGAACGAGGCCATGCTGGACTCGAAGTTCCGCCCGGAGCTGGAGGCCCACTACGGCAGCCTGCTGTTCCTGAAGCTCGAGATCAGCCGCCGCAGCTTCAAGCCGGAGCTTGTGGAGCTTATGCAGGAGGAAAACCGCCTGACGTCCCGCTATCAGAAGCTCTATGCCAACATGACCGTGGAATTTGACGGTAAGACCATGCCCATGCCGATGCTCGGCAAGTACAAGGTCAGCGCCGACCGCGCCGTACGCCGCGCCGCTTACGAGGCCGAGGGCAAGGTCTTTGATGCGAACCGCGCGGAGCTGGACGAGATCTATGACAAGCTCGTCCACAACCGCAATGCGCAGGGCCGCATGCTTGGCTATCCGAACTTCATTCAGCTCGGCTATGACCGCCTCGGCCGCAACTGCTATGGACAGAAGGAGCTGGCGGCCTTCCGCGACCAGATCGCAAACGATCTTGTCCCCATCATTGCGGAGGTCAAGGAGGCCCAGCGCAAGCGCATCGGCGTCGACCGCCTGTACATTTACGACGACAAGTTCCGCTTCCCGGACGGCAACCCGGCCCCGGAGGGCACGGCGGAGGAGATCCTCGCCGCAGGCCGCAGAATGTATGAGGAGCTCAGCCCGGAGACGAAGGAATTCATCGACTTCCTCTACGACAACGAGCTGCTCGACGTGCTGTCCCGCGAGGGCAAGGCCCCCGGCGGCTACTGTACGATGTTTGAAAAATACAAGGCTCCGTTTATCTTCTCGAACTTTAACGGCACAGCCGGAGACGTCGATGTGCTGACCCACGAGGCCGGTCACGCCTTCGCATTTTACCGCGCAATGAACAGCGATATCTACCCGGACCTGCGCGAACCGACCATCGAGGCCTGCGAATGCCACTCCATGAGCATGGAATTTCTGACGCAGGATTATCATAAATATTTCTTCGGCGCGCAAACGGCAAAATACGAGCTTGCCCACTGTGAAGACAGCCTCGATTTTATCCCCTATGGCTGCATGGTGGATGAATTCCAGCATTTGATGTATGAAAATGAGGACCTGACGCCCGATGAGCGCCACGGTGTGTGGGAGAAGCTCGAGAAGAAGTACCGCCCCTGGCTGAGCATGGACGGCCTGCCCTTCTACGGCCGCTACGCCCACTGGCAGTGGAAACCGCACATTTATCTCAATCCGCTGTACTATATTGATTATTGTATGGCAGGTACGGTCGCGTTCCAGGTCTGGACGCTCTCTCTGCAGGACCGCAAGGCAGCGTGGGAGAAATATCTGGCCTTTGTCGACCAGGCAGGAACAAAGACGTTCGCCGATTTGTGCCAAAGCGTCGGCCTGCGTGTCCCGTACGAGGACGGCTGCATCCGCGAGGTCGGCTCCGGTATCCGCGACTGGCTCAAGGCGCATGCCCCGGTGGAGGCCTGAATGCTTTTGCGCGGTTCCGCTTGCGGTGGATGACAGAAAACGTGATTTTCGGCAGGTCGTGTCAGAATGCGCGTATCTTGTGAACATTTCATGAAATCAAAAAAATTATCCACCAGTCTGCTATAAAAATTCACAGAAGATTTTCAAAGGGAAAAAAATTCGTTCTTTTTTGTTGATTCTGCAAGGGAATTGTGCTATAGTATTACCAAACTTTTCAGAAAGCATCCAAGGGTTGTCCGCTGCATGCGGACACAAGTGCTCTGCTCGATATTATCTGTGAATATCACAGCATAATATACAAATTTTTGTAGGAGGTAACGCAATGAAAAAGAATCTTCTCAAGCTTCTGACTCTGGTTCTCGCTCTGGTCATGGTTGTCACCGTGTTCGCCGGCTGCAAGAAGGCAGACGAAGAAACCGATGCCCCCACGCAGGGCAGCGAAGAGACTCCCACTGAGACGCAGGAGCAGCCGGCTGACGAGTACAAGCCGTCCGCTGCACAGCTCCTGAACGGCAAGGAGTGGGGCAAGGATTACACCGAGCTGTACGACGAGATCGGCGACAAGGTCACGATCGACGACGTGCAGGAGGATCCGACCACCGGTCTGGCTTACGTCGAGTACGAAGGCAAGACCTATGAGCTCGGCATGGACTTCCTGTCCATGGCAATGGTCTACAAGACCGCTGTTCCCGAGAACTCCCAGTACGAGACCGAAGACGACGTCTACGCCGCCTGGTGGAAGTACTACATGACCCGTTGGAACTATCTCCTCCCGGAGATCCCCCTCTACAGCAACGAGTACTACGATGTTTACAACGCACAGATCAAGGGCGTTGACGAGCATCCGACGAACCCGTACTGGGGCCCGGCAAAGGCTCTGATCGACTGGACGAGTGAGAAGACCGACAAAGACATCATCATCGGCAACACCACCGACCTGTCCGGCAAATTCCGTTATTCCAACTTCGGCGGCTCCAACCCCGGCGCTTCCGACCTTGACGTTGACAACCTCATCAACGGCATGGAGACTGTCGCCACCACCAAGGAAGGCGGCTTCGAGGTCAACAAGACGGTCGTCAAGCAGCTTGATAAGGTTGAGAATGAGGATGGCACCCTCACCTACACCATCACCCTGAACGACGGCCTGCTCTTCAGCGACGGCACCCCCGTCACCGCGAAGAACTATCTGTACTACACCATGGTCTTCTCTACCCTCGTTGCTTCTGAGGCTGAGGGCAAGGATCGCCAGGCCGGCCTGACGATCGTCGGCTTTGAAGAATTCAACGCTTACGACGGCACCAACGAGGGCGACGGCGTCTCCAAGACCTTTACCGGCCTGCGCCTGCTGGCCGACAACCAGTTCTCCGTCACCGTTAAGCCTGAGTATGCGAACTACTACTATGCCATCAGCTATGCTGGCTTCTCCCCGTTCGTCAAGGAACTGTGGTGCGGCGACTACGACATCGCTGACGACGGCGAAGGCTGCTACTTCACCGACGGCTTCTACAACAAGACCGGCGACAGCTTCGACATGGCTGCTCATCTCGTTGCTTCTTCCAACAACACCGACACCACCTATGCGTGCTCCGGCCCGTATGCCGTGGAGTCCTACGACGAGGCCGATAAGTCCGCGATCCTGACCCTGAATCCGAACTTCCCCGGCAACTACGAAGGCGCAAAGCCCTCCATCGCGAAGGTCATCTACAAGAAGGTCGTTTCCGCTACCCAGCTCGACGATCTGAAGTCCGGCGGCGTTGACGTCCTCATGGGCATCACCGGCGGCGCTGAGACCGACGAGGCTGTCGCTGCCTGCGACAACTCCAACGGCGCTTTCGTTTACACCCACTACAGCCGCGCCGGCTACGGCAAGCTGCAGTTCCGTAACGACTATGGCCCCGCTCAGTTCACTGCTGTCCGTCAGGCCATCACCTACTGCCTGGATCGTGCTTCCTTTGCGAAGACCTTCACCGGCGGCTACGGCGGCATCGTTGACGGCGCTTACTACGCCGGCTCCTGGATGTACAAGGAAGCTGCTGCCAACGGCATGCTGCTGAACGCGTACGACACCTCTGCCGATACCGCCATCGCAGTCCTCGAGGCTGACGGCTGGATCTACAACAAGGACGGCGAGGCTTACACCGAGGGCGTCCGCTACAAGAAGATCCCGGCTGAGTATGCCGACGAGAACGACAAGACCTACAAGTCCATCGACGGCGCTTATGTGACCACGAAGGTCGGCGACGATTACTACATGCCGCTGGTCCTCAACTGGTACGGCACCACCGATAACCCCTTCTCCGATCTGCTGGTCACCGACTTCGAGCAGGGCGCTAACATCGCCGCTGCCGGTATCGTGATCCAGAAGACCACGGGCGACTTCAATCCGATGCTCGACGAGTTCTATCAGCAGGCTGTGTACGGCTTCTATTCCGGCACCCCGATGTACAGCTGCTTCAACTATGCAACCGGCTTCACCTCCGCTGCATACGACTACGCTTACAACTGGTCCATCGATCCCTCCTTCTATGAGAACAACTCCGTTGCTTATCTGATGGACGAGGCCGATATCTACTGGCTGAGCTAATGGCGGCAGGCCCTCAGGCCTGACTGACGCATCAAGTATCCGAGATCACGGGATGGGGGTTCGCCCCCGTCCCGTGATTGTGGATTCAAAACCCTGTGTATCACGGCGCACTGTCAAATAACTTCTTTTCACAGTTATCACCTCTGGCGCGCATGTTTATCCATAGGGTGTATCTGAAAGCCCGCCCTGTGGTTCAGCCCGGTAGAGTGCCGCATTCTTCCCGGATCCGCTCTTGTGCAGAAGCGGCTTTTCAGATACACCCTATCCCCGCGGCTTGCGGTCCCGCCGCAGCCTGATCCTGACCCGCGCAGAAACAGATTGCCCCGTCATGGCAACGGGGGCGATTCTTCCCCCCGCGCTGCCAAATCTACTGTCGTGCGGGCGACAGACTGGAGAGTACCTTATGTTCAAATACGTTCTCAAGCGAATCGGCTACATGTTCCTGGTCCTGTTTATCCTGTCGATCGTGATTTTCATGATCTACAACCTGACCCCGAGCAACCGCGCCTATACCGATGCGAAGGCTGACCAGGTCGCCATGAAGCAGCAGCTCGCCGGTATGTCCGCCGAGGCACAGGCCAAGTGGTTCGAGGAACGGTACGAAATGTATCAGATCAGCTACGGCACCGAAACCAACAACATGATCCTCCGCTATCTGCGCTGGGTCGGCCTGTATCCCTATGCGGATAACCCCTACACTGGCAAGGAAGGCAAGCTCAATGGCCTCCTGCAGGGCAACTTCGGCTATTCTTATCAGTATAAAAAAGATGTAGTTAACGTTGTCGCCGCTCCGATGAAGAACACGATCTTCATCAACATCTTCGCCACGATTCTGGCGCTGGCCATCACCATTCCGCTTGGTATCGCCTGCGCCGTGCGCAAAAACAGCAAATTCGACCGCTTCACACAGGTCTTTACCATCATCGGCTACAGCTTGCCGAGCTTCATTATCTGCGTCCATCAGCTTGACCGTGCTGTCCAGAAGCTCGCGGATATCGTAGACACTTCCCCATACCTCCGGTACGCCGCGGTCTACGCCGCACAAGCCGTACACCGCCTCCATCGCGGTCCTCGTATATCCGGCGAAATTATGGTTTTTTCCATAAGATCGTGAGTCCGTCTCGTAAGGGAAGTATAATTTTTTCTACCCGATTGTCAGCGGCGACGAAGTCGTTGAACCGTTCTATTCCTATGGTTTGGGCATCGCGGCTGTTCGGGTCGGTCACGACTTTCCCGTCCCATAGGGTATTGTCGGCAAGAATGAACCCTTCCGGTCGCACCTTCGGCGAAAAAAAATTTGGCAGGGAATATGCGGATCAGCTTTTGGTGAATCATCCGGCAAAGATTCTGACCGGAGAAATGAAATAGTAAGTAATGGAGCATTGATATGGAACAGCAGTTACAACAGGAACGTATTGTAATTGAAAATGATGATGAAATTGAAATTGATCTGAAAGATCTCGTTTTAGAGATCCTTTCTTTCTGGAAATGGGTGTTGTTTGCACTGATTATCGGAGCCGTGACCGCATATTGTATCAGCAGGTTTGTAATGGTGCCGCAGTATGAGTCAACATCCCAGTTTTATGTATTGTCCAAAAGCATGTCGATTACAAGTCTTGCGGATATACAGACAGGTACAAGTCTGACAAACGATTATATGGTTATCGTAGAGGGGCGTCCCGTGCTTGAGCAGGTAATTGAGAATCTCGGACTGGACGAGACCTACAGTTCCCTGAAGAAAAAAGTTACCCTGAATAATCCTTCCAACTCGCGAATCCTCGAGATTACGGTGCGCGATGCAAACCCATCCATGGCAAAAAAGATTGCGGATGAGATCGCGCGAGTCAGTGTGGCCTTTATCCAGCAGAAAATGGATCAGGATGCACCGAATATCATTCAAAAAGGATATTCCGACGGAGAACCGGTCAGCCCGAATACCATGAAAAATACGGTGATCGGAGGAATACTTGGCATGTTTTTGGCGATTGCGGTTATTGTGGTGGCTTATCTGTTCAATGATACGATTATGAATGCAGATGATGTACAAAGGAAGCTGGGGCTGAATGTTCTTGGTACGCTTCCTTTGGAAGAGGCCGAATACGATGGGGAAAAAGAGCGCAAGCGTAAGAGAAGGAAGAAAAAGAAATGAAATCGGTAACATTTGAGAATCTGAAAAAACAAAATTATACGATGAAAGAATCACTCCGGGCATTAAAAACCAATATCCAGTTCTGCGGAGATGATATCTGCACCATCGTTGTGACATCTGCCATGCCAAACGAAGGGAAAAGTACCGTGACGATGGATCTGGCACGTTCTTTTTCGGAATCCGGCAAACGTGTATTGCTGATCGATACCGATATGCGTAAATCCGTATACGTGGGACGATTACGTGCAGTGGCTTCGGATGGAAGGGAAATCTACGGATTATCCCATTTCCTTTCTGGACAAAAAAAACTTGAAGATGTATTATACGGAACAACGATTCCGGGACTGTTTATGATTTTTGCAGGGCCGTCTGTACCAAACCCGACAGAAATTCTGGAAAAAAAGTATTTTACCGAGTTACTTAATTTTGCAAAAGAACATTTTGATTATGTATTGCTGGATTGTGCGCCGATCGGAGCTGCAATCGACGCAGCAGTGATCGCAAAACACTGTGATGGTGCGATTCTTGTTGTTGCCCAGGGCATGGCAAGCGGACGTCTGATCCAGACCGTCAAAAAGCAGATGGAAGCTTCCGGAGTGAGGGTACTTGGTGCGGTACTGAACAAAGTACGGATGAAGAAGAGCGGCTATGAGGGTGGCTACTATGGCGGCTACTATGGCAGCTATTATGGAAATTACGGAGAACATCATGAGAAGAATGCGTGAACCATCGACAAAACTTCATAATGCATTGTATTTTATGTCCGGAATGATGGTGGTGATTCTTGCACTTGTGATTGTGGCAGGGGTCAAAACGAAGGCGGAAAATGCCGGCTTCCACATTACGGATGATACAGAAAATTCTTATGAGCAGCAGGTTGCGGGGCAGACAGATACCACACAGGATTCCGGTCAGGAAAAGTGGCAGGAGGGTGTAGTTGCTTATCAGGGAAAAGAGTATCTGTATAATACAGATATCAAAACCTACCTCATGATGGGGGTTGATATCAATGGTCCGGTACAGCAAAGCAGCGATTATACCCAGGGCGGGCAGTCCGATGCACTGTTTCTTCTTGTTGTAAACAATAAAACAGAGCAGCTGCAGGTCATTTCCATCAATCGAAACACGATGGCAGATATCGAATTGTGTGATGAAGAAGGTATTGATATGGGACCGCTTAAAACGCAGATCTGTCTGCAGCATGCATTCGGGGACGGTAAGCGCCTCAGCTGCAGCAAAACCGTGGATGCGGTTTCCGGTCTGTTTCAAAATATTCCGATCAGCGGTTATCTTGCGATGAATATGGGGGGAATCCCACAGATGCGATTCCGTCCCGCTGGTGCTTTCCGAACTGATTCGCACCGCCTTTATCCCCAAGCCGGGATGCCGCTTCTTCGTGGCGGACTTTTCGGCCATCGAAGCGCGGGTCATCGCCTGGATCGCCGGAGAGCAGTGGCGGCAGGAGGTGTTCGCCCAGGGCGGTGACATCTACTGCGCTTCGGCCAGCCAGATGTTCCATGTCCCCGTGGTCAAACACGGCGTTAACGGCCATCTCCGGCAGAAGGGCAAAATCGCGGAGCTGGCCCTGGGCTACGGCGGCTCGGTGGGGACGCTGAAAGCCATGGGCGCTCTGAACTACGGCCTGACCGAGGAAGAGCTGAAGCCCTTGGTGGACGCATGGCGGCAGTCCAACCCCCGGATCGTGAAGTTCTGGTGGGATGTAGACCGCGCCGCCGCTACCTGCGTCCGGGACAGAGTTCCCGCCGAGACGCACGGCATCCGCTTCTTCTACCAAAGCGGCATGATGTTCATCGCGCTCCCCTCCGGCAGAAAGCTGGTGTATGTGAAGCCCAAGATGGGCGTCAACCGCTATGGCAGCGAGTCCGTCACCTACGAGGGTGTGGGCGAACAGAAAAAGTGGCTGCGACTGGAGAGCTACGGCCCCAAATTTGTGGAGAACATCGTCCAGGCCACCGCCCGCGACATCCTGGTGGAAGCCATGCGCCGGCTGGAAGCGGCGGGGTACTCAATCGTCATGCACGTCCATGACGAAGCGGTCATCGAAGCTCCGGCGGACGCATCCCTGGATGACATCTGCGCTATCATGGGCCAGACCCCCGCCTGGGCGGAAGGGCTGCTGCTCCGGGCAGACGGTTATGTCTGCGACTTTTATCAGAAAGACTGAGGTGACCCTTATGGGAATCAACAAATTCAACTGTGAGGGCTACTACGACCCTACGGCCTACGAAGCCCTGACCCGGATTGAGAACGAGGCGCGCAAGCTCCGCTCCTTCCGTCCGGTCGTGTATATCTGCTCACCGCTCTCCGGGGATCTGGAGGGCAACCAGGAAAAGGCGGTGCGCTACTGCCGCTTCGCCGTGGACGCCGGGTATATCCCAATCGCGCCCCATCTGTACTTTCCCCAGTTCATGGATGACGCCAACCCCAGGGAGCGGGATCTGGCCCTGTTCATGGACATCGTTCTGCTCACCAAATGCGCCGAGCTGTGGGTGTTCGGGGACACCGTCTCCAAAGGCATGAGCATCGAGATCGAGAAGGCCAGGCGCAAAGGCCAGACCATCCGCTATTTCACGGAGAACTGCCAGGAGGTGTCCGTATGAAAATCGCTGTAGGCAACAGCCGCATGGATAAGAAGTGGAAGAACCGGGACATCTCCTGGGAAGACCTGTGCGCCAGGGTCGGCTCCACCATCCGCACCACGGAGACCGTGGAGGAATACCGCAAGCTGAAGAAGGGCGCCCAGGACAACATCAAGGACGTGGGCGGCTTCGTGGGCGGTCAGCTCCGGGAGGGGAGGCGCAAGAACGGCATGGTACTCTGCCGCTCCATGCTCACCCTGGATATGGACTACGGCAAACCTGGGGTCTGGGACGAGATCGACCTGCTCCACGACTTTCAGTGCTGCGTCTACTCCACCCATAAACACACGCCGGAGCATCCCCGGCTGCGGATGATCATCCCCTTGGCCC
>OGWV01002873.1_pt1 | contig 10321 bp, 10 predicted proteins | sample 1576081 | NCBI WGS metagenome assembly OGWV01 (sample SAMEA3541541, study PRJEB24748) | human gut metagenome | biome: human gut; feature: human-associated habitat; material: faeces | place: China | collected 2012 | reverse complement strand
CAAATGCAGAGAAGATTTCTTTTACATCAGAGAAAAATCAGGAGCCGGAATCTTTGCAGATTGTTCTGAGAACAGAAGAAATCAGCCTGGATGATGATGATGAACTGATGGATGCGGCCCGATTGCCACAATAGATTTGAGCATCCGCCCACAAACGTCCGCGTTTTATACCCATCAAATCCTTTGCCTTTTGTCGTCTAGACTAGAAAAATCGCTCGAAATAACGCAACCGGCCTGCTCGCTTGAAGAAACCTAAGCCCGTAACGTAGATGTGCAAACTTCCGAAACGCCTTGCGCGGCATAGTGCGTATAAACTTCGTCAACCGCCTCAGAAATATCTGAGTATCGCGCCGGGTCAAAAGCATACGATGTCGCAGCTATACCCTGCACCCATTCGGAACGCGGATTAATTGAATAGCCACACAGCATCATCATACATGCATCTAGACCTGATTTCCCAAGTATCCGACGTATTGATGAGAGCATCGCGGGTCGCCCCTGCACCATCGTCGTCACCCCTATTAGCAGTATTTACCGTTTTTCTCTAAATGCGTATCGCCACCCTTAAGAATACGAAGTGTTTTATCCAGACCCGATTGTCCTCCATCTCAAACGAAGGGATAAGGAATCTCATCCGGAATCGGCAGTAACGGAGGATTCACAACGACAAGCGAAAAACATGAGTCATCTCTCAGAGGGGAGTAAAGGCTCCCCTCAAGCACCCTAGTTTCGTCATCCAAAGAGTTGATGGCAGTGTTTTTCTTACAAAGGTCGACAACAAAAGGGTTGATTTCTACAGATGTTACATCCATGCCACAGTTGGTAAGTATCAGGCCCTGTATTCTGGGGCCAGAACACAAATCGAGAGCCTTCCGTGCGCTCTGCGGTGTAAGGCGCCAATCTCAGCAAATCTGTCCCACAATACTGCGCTGAAGAACAAGACGGAACCCCTGAGCCAAACTCCCCTATACCTTATTAAGGCTAAGACAGGCAAGTTCACGCACCCGGCATATTCCAGAATAACATCCTATTGTTTTAGATGCTCTACAAGCATGAACAGCCGCGAATCGGAAAGATCTTCTAGTTTCGCCCCGACTGACCGCCAAGGGCCAAAATGGCCCCTCCATCCCCGGGCGACTGGCTCTGGCGCGCCATGGAGTGTCCCGGAGTGCCGGCATAAAAGGAACGTCCCCATCTGCCGACTAGAGGGCACCGAAGAGGATGGCGTAGGTAGTGGATTCGCCGAGCTTGAGCTCGTCGCCGGGATTGAGTTGGGCGGAACGGCCGGGCTCGACCTGAATGCAGACGCGCGTGGCCCCGTTTACCACCACGGTTCCGTTGGTGGACGACAAGTCCTCGACGTGCCAGATATTTTGAGCATCGCACCAGATATGGGCATGGCGGGCCGAGACATCGTCGCCGACGTCGGTAATATCGCCCTCACCAGTGGCCAGCGCACCAATCTCAACACCCTGCTCACTCGGCTGAATCCAGCGCGGGGCACTCACGACAAAACTGTTTTGTATGCGCAGCAAGCCCAAAGGGTGCGCCGGGGCGGGTTCGCGTTCGCCCGCGGTCATCGACATGCCAAGCGAACGCGGCGTGGATGTGCCTCCGCCACAGGTCGCGTGCGCGTAGTCGATGGCATAGTTCACCGAGGACCGCACATCCGCCGAACAACCGACGGCGACAAACAGCACCAGCACGGCCTCGGCGCGCTCGGCGGGCATGAGTTCCGCCGCCTGGGACAGGCGATCGAGCGCGTTGCGATAGAGATTCGTGTCCTGATGGCACTCTTCGAGCGCGCGTACCATCGGTTCACCTGCAGGGCCGCACACCATATTGATCACAGCCGTGGAGTCCATGGGATTTCGCTGGCGCAGGGCCAGTTGCGACATAATACGCGCAGCCGAGGTACCGTATTCGGCAAAGTAGCGCTGCTGAAGCGTGCCGACCGGCGCGCGAACGATAAAGCGGGAAACCCAAGAGCGATCGGCGGCTCGGCTCTGCGGGCTGCGGCCGTCGGCGAGCGGACGGGACGAAAGCACCAGGCCGCACAGCTCGATATGGCTCAGATGCGCCGCGCGCTTAAAGATGTCAAACATGGCCCCGCATGGGGTGAGCTTAACTTGAGATGCCATGACCTAGGCCTCCTTGGTCGTAGAAATAGAATCGGACGATACTTCGACAGGTCCGCCAAAAGTACGGGCAGCTGCGGCTCCACCGGCAAGCGGAGTCGCCATCTGGGCTTTTGTGCGTCGCGGTGCCGAAACGGGAAGTTCAAAGGCAAAGCCCATCGCAAGCAAAAACCACGTAAGCGTATAGGTTGCAACCAGAGCGGCAACAAGGCCGCCCATCACGGCGCGTTGGGAAAATACGCTACATGCAGCCACAACCAGTACTGGAACCTCGCAGGCAGAAAGCGCAAGCACACCCTGCAGGAACCCCGAGCGCCGATTGCGCGCAAGTGCCCCCGCGGTAACGCCGGCTATGCCTGGCAGCGCCAACGCCAGTGCGGCAATAATACCCGGTAGCGTCCCAGACCACACGAGCGATCCCAAAGTCGCCGTCACGCGAGCGCCCGACGCCAGCAGCGCGGCCGAAACCACGACCACAGCCCAAACCACGCCACAGACGACCGTCGCGCCGACCATCAGCGCGCGACGAACCGCACGGCCAGACGCATCCATGGGGCACGGCGTGAGCGGCTCGCCGCGGAGCGAACGACCGACATTTTGCGCATAGTGGTCACAAAACGCCGAGAGCGCCGCCTCGACCGCCGCCGGCTCGGGACGATCTTTTTGATGGCTGGACAGACAGGCCATCACCACGTCGAACAGCTGGGCATCGACAAACGCCAGCGCATCGCGTAGCTCTTCGGAATCCGGCTCAAGCCCTAGCTGCTGGGCCTGCTCGGCCGCGGCGAGCGCCACATCGGGCTCACGACGAAGCAGCTGAGTCAAATCACAACCGGGCGCATGGGCACCAATGGGATAGTCGGGCCGCGTGTCCATCTTGAGACGGTAGGGGCTCGCGATGTCGCGCGTCTTTTTGCGCGAACCCGAGGTGCCCGAAGTGCTCGGCGCGGCTTCGTATGGCGCGACGCCGGCAATGAGCTCGTAAACCGTGCTTGCCGCGGCATAGACGTCAATCGCCGGCGACATACGCAAAGCGCGCAGGTCGGGAATATCGTCGGTGAGCATCTCGGGTGGGGCATAGGCAACCGTCGCGCGACGCAGCGTGGCATAGCGCTCCGTAAACGACGCCTTGCCGCCGGTACCGGCCACGGCCGACGCAGGCTCGAGCGCCAGCGACGAGCCAAAGTCGATCAGGCACAGGTCAAAGGTGCCCTCGGCAAGCTGCCGGTCAAGCGGTAGACGCGCCGTACGCACCATAATATTAGCGGGCGAGATATCGCGATGGACAAAGCCCTCGCCCACCAGGCTCATACGGCAGAGCAGATCGAACAGGTCGCGACCCAGACGCGCCGCCACAAGCGGCGACAGGCGTCCGGCATCGTCCACGGCAAGTCGCGAACGCAAGCGGGCAAGCGTCTCGCCCTCGACCCATTCCATGACAATTGCAGGCACACCGTCGACCTCGCCCCAGCCATAGAGGCGGGGAAAGCCCTTAAGGCCCGAAAGGGCGCGATGGCATTCGTATTCCTCGCGAAACGCCGCCTTGAACTTGGCGACCAGCGCCTCGTGAGCGGCATCGTCGTCAAACTCATCGCGCGTCGGCAAGATGAGCTGTTTGAGTGCCACGGCCTCGCCTTGGGCGTTGACGGCACGCGTCACGCGGCCGATACCGCCACGGCGCATGGTGGCATCGTCGGCAAACAGCATCGTAAAACGACGCAGATAGGCAGGCAGTTCGCCCTGACCGAGCGCAATGGCCGGCTCAAACCCGTCGACACGCGCCAGGCGCAGGCCGACCATGGGATCGCGACCGAGCGATTGTGGTGTGGTGGATGCAAGATCGGTCATCATAGGGCAAGCGCCGCCACGTTATTGTTGAAGTTACCGAGCGCGACGTCATCATCGCCGTAATGGCCGACCCATTGACATAGGTTGGTGTAACAGCCCCACAGATTGGCATACTGCTGATACCACTTTGACCGGGGCGAGAATGTCTGACGACCGAACTCGGCTCGAATGACAAACATCTCCCCGACCAGGCTGTCGCACGGCCTGGGATCTCCCGTAGAGTTATAGGTCGAGACCACGTCATTGGCACGAGAAACATAGCCGTCGAGCATGTTGTACTTGGTCACAAGCCAGCTGTGAATGCTCTCTTCCTCAGCAGCGGAAAGGCCACCGGAGTTTGCATCGTTGTCAGTGTTGCCGCCCGTCGAGCCGCCGTTTCCAGACCCTCCGGCAGAGGAACCCGACCCAGAGCCACCGCCCGAACTCGACGAATCCGAGCCGGAGCCAGAAGTATCCGAGCTACCGGGCTTTCCGGACTGCTGGGCGTCCTGCTCCTTCTGCTGCTCGACCTTATTCACCGTTGCCGCCACGCTATTGTTGGACAACCGATCGATGATCTTGGTGTTGGTGAGCACGATGGTTTTGCCATTGGCAAGCGTGACTTCGTTGTCCGGGGCCTCGGCGCCGTCCGCGTCGCCGGTGCCAAACACAATATGCGCGACCACACTTGCCCAAGCATATCCAGTCGTGGTCCCCAGGTCACTTTTGACCTCATGCCCCACGCGCGGTTCGCGTGCGGCATGTGCCTGCATCATGGACGGCACGGTCATGCCATAGGCAGAAACGCCAGCTATGACCAGCACCAGCGAGCAAGACAGCAGTGCGTACGCCCGCGGCGCCAAGCCCAGTCGGCGTCGCATGCGCACCGCGGCGCCGCGCTTTGTCTGAGTGCCACCGGGCCGCATGCGTTCTCCTCCAACAAAAACACGCCGCTCGGGAGCGGCGCATTCATTCGAATCCATATTTGAGTGTATCAGCGAACCCAAAAGGTTGCGCAACGAATGGGCAAATTAAGGATGCGAGTGGAAGCATCCATGCGATAAGCGGATACAAAGCATCTTTGTTGCACAACAAACTTACAGTCGCACGGGGAAATTATGGCTACCCCGTGCGTCGCGATGAAGACATACGGCAGGAGCAGGCTCGCCACCTAAATCGTGCGACGGGCCTCGATGGCGCGCCCAAGCGTAAGCTCGTCGGCATACTCCAGGTCGCCGCCCACGGGAAGGCCGCTCGCCAGACGCGATACCTCAACGCCCAGCGGCTTGATAGTGCGGGCCAGGTAGCTCGCCGTGGTCTCGCCCTCGATATTGGGGTTGGTGGCGATGATGACCTCGTGGATGTCCTCGTGGCCCAAGCGTGCCAGCAGCTCACGAATGTGCAACTGCTCGGGACCAATCTTGTCCATGGGACTGATCACGCCGCCCAATACGTGGTAGAGACCGTGGTAGCTGCCCGTGCGCTCAATCGCCTGGACATCGCGCGGCTCGCCCACCACGCAAATGCGAGTGGTATCGCGCATCGAATCCTGGCAGATGGAGCACTCGTCGGCCGTGGCGTAGTTAAAGCAGCGGCTGCAAAAGTGAACCTCCTGCTTAACCTCCAGGATAGCCTCGGCCAGGCGGCGCGCCTCCTCGGCATCGGCCTCGAGCAGGTAATAGGCGATGCGCTGGGCCGACTTGGGACCAATGCCCGGCAGACGGCCCAGCTCATCGAGCAATTTTTGCAGACTATGGTTGGCACTCATATATATGCGTGTCTTAGAACGGCATGCCCGGGATGTTGAGGCCGCCGGTGATGGCGCCCATCTGCTTGTTGGCGAGCTCGTTGACACCGCGGACGGCCTCGTTGACGGCAGCCATGATCATGTCCTGCAGCATATCGACGTCCTCGGGATCGAGGGCATCGGGGTCGATGGTGAGGTTGACGAGCTCCATCTCGCCGTTAACGGTCACCTTGACCATGCCGCCGCCGGCAGAGGCGTCGACGGTCTGGGACTTAAGGTTTTCCTGCGCGGCGGCAAGCTGCTCCTGCATCTTGCGAGCCTGCTTCATCATTTGCTGCATGTTCATACCGGCCATGATGGCTCCTTTACGTGCGGCCGCGCGACAAGCTGCAAGGGCAGCCGGAGCGCGACGGGACTTTCAAACTCAAAAATCGTACCACGGCGCGGGGCAAGCAAGCGGGACGGACACGCTACCTCAGTCGATATACATGTCCTTGAGCGTGACGCACGCCCAAGATTATGCAAGGTCGAATTATGCAAGGTTGCATAATTATCTCAAGCTACATCTAGCAGAGCTGGAACCAGGCAGTTTATGCGTAGGGCTACAAGGCTACATGGCAAAATGCCGAGCCGCTGCTCGAGGCGGCACGCATGGCGGCTGGGTATAATTTGATTGTCATAGATGACGATTTGGAGGTGCCCTCGTGAATGTCCCAGCCGTACTCCAAAACATCCGCTCAAAACACCCCGTTGCATATGTGGTTCTCTATCTCTTTGTCGTCTGGGTATTACTGGTTATCATCACCCATGCCATAGCTTTTGGAGCAGAACTGCTGATAGCCAGCTCGGACCAGCCCGTCGTCAAATGGGAGACGACCGATGAATGCACCGACGGAACCCGAACCATTTACTACAACAGCCCGTCCCTCTACCAAGAGTTCAAGGTCAAGATAAAGGACTCCAAGATTGTCGATGCCGAACTGGGCTCTTTATTTACAATCGGAGCAACCGTCAACGCCGAGCAAGTCGAGTACACGGACAGCCATGCGACGTATCGTATCGACCTCAGCATCCTAGGCCGACCGTCACGCGCCTGCCTGCTCGAATGCGATATACGCGGCACCACGTTGCACATGTCCGAAATACAGATGCGCCCGGGCAAGGGGTTCTCTTCTTGAGCAGTATACCCGCCTGCGCAGCTACTCCACCGGCTTGAAGATGGTGGACTGGCCGAAGACGCTGCGGATGAGGGCTTTGGCCTCGTCCTCGGTCTGCGGGATGCTCGGGGCTGCACCCTGATGGCCGAAGGGGCCGCCCGCACCGGAGTTGGACTCCCAGGGAGCTGCAGGAGCGTCCTCCTCTTTGGGGGCAGTTGCAGCGGACTTGGGCGCGGACGCCGCACCCGGCACGTCGAACGGAGGCAGATCGTCCCCACCAGCATCGGCAACAAAACCGCCAACCATGGCATCGTCGTAGGGAACCTGCTCGGATTCCCATGGCGCAGACGGCGCGGCGGGCTGAGCCTTGGGAGCGGACGCGCGCTCGGGCGCTCGGGGCGCGGGCTCGGTCGGGAGCTTGCCCGTGGCAGGAGCGCCGGCGGGGTTGTCGGAGCGCAGCCAGGGGGCTTTGCCCAGGTCAGACGACTTGGGCGCGGGCGAGGCAGGCTTGGGCGCGGGTGTCGGAGCAGCCGGTTTGGCCATGACGGGCTTAGGCGCCGACGGGGTCGGCGCCGCTATCGGTGCTGCTTTTGGCTGCGTCGCGCTGGCGCTCGAGGATGCAGGGGCCGCCGAGGACACGGGTTGCGGGTCCGCAGATACCGCAGCCCGTGCAGATGGAGAATGCTCCTCATGTTGAGGAGCCGGCGTGCCACCCCCATCCAGGACATAGTCGACGGTACGACGACCGAAGACCGCACTGACTGTCGGCAGGACCACCGACTGCGTGTCGGCGCGTCCAAGCATCTTGATGGCAAAGGTCGAGCCCGCGGGGAACGAGACCGTGAGCCTGGAGCCGTCGTCAGCCGTGGCGCGGGCATTGAGCAAAAGCCCCGCGTAGGAAGCCTGACGCGCCTTGACACGCTCGACAACCTCGGCCCATTTGCGCTGCAGCTCTCCGGCATCCTCGACCGCGGGCGTCTCGGCAGTACCGGCGGCGGCAACCTGGGCGGCATTGTTGGACTGGGGCTTAGGTGCCGGAGCGGTGGCAGGCGCGGGAGCCGCAACGGGCTGAGGCGTCGGAGTCGGCGCAGGCTGAGGTGCAGGCGCTGCAGGCTTGGAAGCTGACACGGACGCAGAACGGGACGCAGGCTGGGCAGCCGGAACAGCAGCACCACGGTCCCAAGGCATACCGCCCTGGCGCGCGGACGTAGCAGCGGGGGCAGCGGATGCCGCCGGAGCGGCAGCACGAGCGCACGAAATGAGCGTCGGCTGTTGGGCAGCAGCGGGTACGGATGCTGCAGGCGCGGCGGCCTGAGCAGCAGCCACGCTCGCCGGTACGGCGCCGTTGGCAACCATGGCCTCCAAGCGGGCCACGCGCTCGGCCAATGCCTCAATCGTTAAATCGGCCTCGGGACGTGCCAGGCGCGTGCAGGCGATCTCGAGCACCAGGCGCACGTCGCTCGCGCCCCTCATCTCCAGTGCGGCATCGTCGAGCACCGTCAGCACACGGGCCAGGCGGTCGGCAGGATGCTCGCCAAAGGCAGCGGCCTCGGCAGCAAGCGCCTCGGCCTGCTCGGAGCCGCCCTCAAACAGCTCGGCACGGGCACCGGCAACGCAGGCAACGTACACGTCACGCACATGCGCCACCAGGTCGCGCGTCAGCTCCAGCAGGTCGTTTCCTTCCTCGACCTGCGCACGGATCAGTCCATAGAGCTCGGCAACATCGCGATCGGCAATGGCGCGGGAAAACTCGCCCAGAATCTGGTCCGAAACCTCGCCTAAAAGCGAGCGGGCGTCGTCCGCATGCACAGAACCGTTGCCAAAGACGCTCAGCTGCTCCAGCGTGGACAACGCGTCGCGCATACCGCCCTTGGCATGGCGCGCCACGATAGCCAGCGCCTCATCGTCGTAATCGAAGCCCTCCTGCTCGCACACGTATGCCAGGCGACGCTCGATATCCTCGTTGCCGATGCGATGGAAATCGAAACGCTGGCAGCGCGAGAGGATGGTCTCCAGAATCTTTTGCGGGTCGGTGGTGCACAGCACAAAGATCACGTGTGCCGGCGGCTCCTCGAGCGTCTTGAGCAGCGCGTTGAACGCCGCCGTCGTGAGCATGTGGACCTCGTCGATGATATAGATCTTGTACTTGCCGCGCACCGGGGCAAAGTTGACGGAGTTGATGATTTCCTCGCGCACATTGTCCACGCCCGTGCGGGAGGCGGCATCGAGCTCGTAGACATCGGGGTGGTTACCCTCGGCAATGAGCTCGCACTCCTCGCAAGTACCGTCGGGCATGCAGCCGCTTGCACCCTCGGCGCGCGCCGCCTCGGCATTGCGGCACAGCAGCGCCTTGGCCAGAATGCGCGCCATGGTGGTCTTGCCCGTGCCGCGCGGTCCGCAGAACAGGTAGGCGTGGGACAGGCGCCCCTCGGTGATGGCGTGCTCGAGCGTCGAGACGATATGCTGCTGGCCCACCACGGAGTCAAAGGTGAGCGGGCGATACTTTCGGTACAACGATTCCATGGGTGCTCCCCCGGGTATACTGAGTCTTGTTGCCGCGGCGGCCATGCGGTCGCACGGCATACTGCATTCCATAATAACCCGTACGGCGAGCCCGCCGCGATAGGAGTCCAAAGAGCATGGCAGACGCAGAGAGCAACCTCGTTCCCTCCGAAGCAGCCGACCAGGTCGAGGTCGCGCTCGAGGAGCAGGCCGCAGCCGACGACGGCATCCTGTACCTCAACGAGTACCAATACGAAAACGACCTCGTCACCGACTTCGCCCGCCTGGTCGCCTCGCCCAGGCGTCGCGGCTCGCTGTATGTCGCCGCGGCAATTGCCGCGCTCATCGGCATCGGCATGCTGGTGGCCGGCGGCAACTGGATCAAGTTTGGCGTCGTCTTGATCGTATTCGGCGCCTTTTTGGCCTGGTGGAGCAAAAACCTGCACCACACCCTCGCCCGCGACTTTATCGACGCCGTTGAGGCCGACGAGTCCATGGGTGGCCGCTATCGCCGCGTCGCCGCCAACGAGGACGGCCTGATGGTTTGGGGCACGAGCGGCAAGTCGCAGTTCTTCCCGTTTGAAAAGCTCGACCACGTGCTCGACGGCGAGCGCATCTTTGTGGCCATGTTCGCCGACCAGGGCGTGACGATCCCTAAGGACACCTTTGTCCGCGGCGATGCCGAGCAGTTCGGTCCCTTCCTTAAGGCGCGCATCAACAAAAAACTCCGCATCGAGACCAAACGCAAGAAGATGAAGGCAGAAAAGGCCGCTGCCGAAGCAAAACAGGGCGACAAGCCCCAGGAGACCAAGGGCAAGCAGCGCAAGCAGAAGAAGAGCAAGAAGAAGCGGTAGGCCGGCCGACACCGAAGGCGCCTCGTCCCGCGCCCGATTCCGGGCCGGGGCGCCTGGAATCGGGCGCGCGTACCGCCAATGGACCCGTTTTGCCTT
>OGWV01002867.1_pt1 | contig 10335 bp, 7 predicted proteins | sample 1576081 | NCBI WGS metagenome assembly OGWV01 (sample SAMEA3541541, study PRJEB24748) | human gut metagenome | biome: human gut; feature: human-associated habitat; material: faeces | place: China | collected 2012 | reverse complement strand
CTTCATCTTCCGCCTCGGACAGCCGCGGACAAGTGCGTTTTGTTCATCCTTCGGGAAGATATCGTAGATCAGCCGCAATTCCTGATCGTAGGATTTGACCTTGATGATATTCGCTGCTTCAAAATCCTCGCGCGAGAAAAAGCCGTATAAGTAGATATGACTGAGCAGGCTGCGAATGCTCTCGTACTGTCGCCGTCCTGTGATGTTTTTACCCATAACCCATCCTTTTTTCGTTTCTCTCAGAGTTTGAGCAGATTGGGATCCGTGTGGCCCTCCTGCTTTTCCTGCACCCGAATGACGATCATGACCGCTGCCAGCGCGTTGCTTCCCAGAAAATTTCCTACAATCAGCGAGTCGGCCGTATTGTACAACTGCTGGAACAGATTGCCAAGAAACAGCGGAATCGCAAACAGAATCATCTTTTTCGAAATGCTGCCCTCCGTCATTCTTGTCTTACTTTCTGCACTCATTCGTAAAAACCCCCATTTCTTTTTCGTACAGTCAAAACCGGTCATCCACAGGTTTCCGCCCGGTGTGTGTCCAGCCTTCTTTTCAGCAGACACACACCGGAACTCACCCGAGATGACCGGTTTGGAAATATCCTTTTTTCTATTATATCGAACCTTCTCTGGAATGACAAGCCACAAATTCATGCAGAATGGCTTCGACACGTTCCAGCATCTCCTCTTCCGTGCAGAGTTCTTCCGGTTTCATGGATTCCAGGTAATCGTAGAATGCCATAAGAATGCTCGGTTCCCGGATGCTGAGGTAAATCAGCCGCTCTGTCCGCGTCTGGAACAGAAGATAGCCCTCGTTTGCATTGACCGAAATATTCAGCGCATGCTCTGCTCTCTCTTTCGTTTCCCGGATCATACGAAGATTCGCGCGATCCCGCAGCGCCAGAAAGCGGCGGATCAGGGCAATACGCTCGTCAAAGTCCAGCGGAGAATAGCACTCTTTTGGATACTCATCCACGCGGCCCGTGTCCAGGAAACTTTTGATGCCATCCTCTGAAAAAAACATCGTCGTTTTTTTATCCAGTACCTGTGTCTGCATCACCTTTGCGTACTGTGCAACCGCCCGTATCATCTGCTCACGCCCCGGCATTTCTTTTACGAGATGGCGCTCCAGCATTTCTGCTGTCAGAAGGCCGGAAAGACACGGCATTCTCTGGAAGAAATACCGCGGGGAATCTGATGCGATAAAGTGACGAATCAGTGTTTCCGTATAGCCAAGCTGGGACTGTACCGTGTCAAGACGTTCAAACAACGGCTCCGACTGTTTGAAATAGCCTTCAAACATCTCGCGCATCATCCGCAGCGTCGTCTCCTCCCGGAACAAAAGTGCATTCTGGTAATCGGCGCTGAAAGCAAGCGCACAGTGCTCCGTCAGGATGAGGTACGGGAAAAGGCGGAACTCATTCAGCCGTGCCGTCACATTGTCGTAGTAGTACCGCGCACGGTAATCGCAGCCGCAGGCACAGATCGGGAGAATTTTCTGCAGACAACTCAGGTTGTAATTTTTCCGCATCGAAACCATCTTCTCGTTGTTGTTCATGCAGAACAGATGTTGAATCGTCAAATTCGGGTTCTGTTCCCCGAATACCTGCAGAAGTTCCATGGCAAAATCGAAGTCCGGCTGGACCAGAACGGAAATTTTTCCGTTTTCTTTTACAGCTTCGCCGGAAAACAACTGTAAAATTGCATGCCGCACATGCACTGTGCCCCGAAAGGGAATCTCTCCGCTACCCCCCCCGTTCAATTCCAGTTTTGCAATCTCCGCCTCATGGAAGATATATTCCTTTTTCCCCTCGCGGCGGCTGAACGTTTCAATCAGTTCTCCGACTGATTTGCGTCGGTAATAAACTTCCGCACCCATCTGGGCAATGTAAAACGCATCCATGAAATCTATTTTTTCCTGCGGCGTCAGCTGCATGAACTGCGCCATCTTCCGCACAACATCCTCCCCGGACGGATTTCGTTTTCCATTGATGATCTTATACATGAAAGAACGATCGAGTCCGCAGAACTGTGAAAGCGGGTAAACCCCGACATCCTTCATGGTGATATATTCGGATAATAAATCTGAAAAAACTGACATAGAGCCTCCTGTATCTCAATATTTTGTGTCGATTCTTTTCCAATATAGGTAAAAGTTTACCATGTTCAGAGAGACTTGGCAATTCTTCCGTTCGGCTTTGCATATCGTTTTTCTTTTTTTTTACAGGATTTTCACACTGTTATGGAAAAACCGACGGAAAATTCCGCCGGTTTTTCTCTCTTTCGACCTGTTTAATCTTTTTTTATTCCAAATACAGTCAGTGCCTGACGTGGTGAAATACCGAGTCCACCGACACTAATCAGCGTATCCTCTGCCTCCAGCAGAAGATTTTCCTTCTGGAATCTGACGATCATGCGACCACCACTCAAACCGTCCATCCGCCGAATCTCCATCTCGAGCGTATTTAGCGTACGCCATGCAGCAGAACCAGCATAAATATGGCCATCCGCTTCACTATAGGCAAAATCCCGGCGCATGGAGAGGACAAATTCCTTTTCTTTCCCGCCTTCCTGTACTTTCCAGTACATCTTATCGCTGCCAAAGGAGAATCGCATCTCCTGAATCGGACTTGTCTCCAGCGAAAACAGGCCGCTTCCGCCGATCAGAATTTCTGCGGAATCCGGCAGCTGCTGGTTCCCCATCAGCGGGGCAGATACATAAACATGCTTGCTTACCTTCTCTTCCATAAACGGATTTCTCGTTCCTCTGCGCGGCGGCAGAGCCAGATCTGCGGTACGCTCTTTTACTGCACCGGCAAGCGGGGACGGTGGCAGCTCTCCTGCCTCTTTCTTCACATACGGGATCAGTTCCTCCTGCAGTGCGCTCAGTTCCTCCTGTGTCTGCTCAGTTGCTGTTGTCAGAATCACAATCAGATCGAGATCCGGGAACACAACGCCGAACTGACCGTACGCACCATCTGCGCGGAAGGAGCCCGGATAACGGCACATCCAGCACTGATAGCCGTAGCCCTGCGCCCAGTCTTTTACGTGGCCTTCCGAATCGCCCTCCGTCTCAATCTGTTTGCGGCAGGCGCGTTCAAACCATTCTTTTCGAAGCAGCTGTTTTCCTTCCCACTCGCCCTGTCTGGACAGAAAATACGTGAATTTTGCCATATCCTCCGTCACCATCTTCATACCGCCTCCACCGAGCTCCGTTCCGTCTCCGAGCAGCGCACAGGTAAGGGATGTGATGCCAAGCGGCTCCAGCAGACGGGATTTCAGAAACTCTGTGACGTTCTGTCCCGTTTTTTTCCTCAGAACGGCAGCCAGCATGTTAGTTCCGGCTGTATTGTATTTATAAAACGTTCCCGGCTCATGGAGCACTGGATGATGAAGAAAGGTAGAAATCCAGTTTTCGGAATTGTCCATAATCTCCGTCTCGTGACCACAACCCATAATCAACAGGTGATGCAGCGTGATTTTTTTGAGATTTTCGGATGGATTTTCCGGCAGCAGGTCCGGAAAGATATCGACAATTTTCTCATCCAGCGATAAGATTCCCTCCTGCTCTGCAAAACCAATCGCCGTTGCTGTCAACGATTTGCTGAACGAATACAGTGGATGACGAAATTTTTCATCATACGGCTTCCACCAGCCCTTCGCTGCACACTGTCCATGGCGGATCACCATAAAGCTGTGCAGCTCAATCTGGTTCTCTTCGATTCGGTCGAGAAAATTCAAAATTCCTTTGGAGCTGATTCCAGCTGATTCCGGTGTCACATCTTTAAAGTATCCCATTTTGCTTTTCCCCTTTCTCGCAGCCCTTATGCATCAATTTCGTAAAGTTCAACAGAAAGATCACCCTTCCAGCTTATACGGTCGTACGGTGTCTCCGGATAAACCACTGTAGAAATAGCATCTACGCCGTCCTCAGCAAACAGTTCCAGAATGGAAACATCAAAAACAAGCTCCAGATTCCATGCTCCGTCTTTCTTTCTCGCTGCGGTGCTGATGGAATATTTTTCCGTCATGAAGTGCTCACTGAATTCTTTGTAGCCCGCCATGGTACGGTCAACCGTGATTTTGGTGTCAGTTACATAAATCTTCAATTTCTGTCCCACTGAGTTTTTCAGACAGATTTTCGCATCTCCTTTTCCGGAAACCTTCAGTCCAAAGGTCTCTGTGCGGATCGTTGTGTGATTCTCGATCGGATAGCTGCTGTGGCGGAATTTTTCCAGTCCGGCCGGAGCAGCCGCAATGGTCAGAGCACCATCTACTTCTGTCAGGGACAGTTTTCTTGCCAGAGTTGCCTGTCCACAGTACCCTTCTGTCGGAGTCTGCGCTGCATACTGCCAGTTCATACCCCATCCCATCAGCAGAACATCTTTCGCATTCTGGAATGTAACGGCTGCATAGTTGTCGAAGCCTTCATCCAGCCATCTTGGCTCATCGGATGGATAGGTGCAGAGGAATTTTTCTCCATCGAAATCACCCAGGAAATACTGCATTTTGCAGTGGTCATCTTCGGAAGCTTTCGTCATGCTGACAACGAGAACCCATACATTTTTTCCTTTATACTCAATCGGGAACAGATCCGGGCATTCCCATACACCCTTCACATGGTTTCCTTCCGGTCCGAATTCTCCAGTTTTCTCCCAGTTTTTCATATCCTGGGATGCGTAGAAGAAGACACGGTCCTGCGCTGCAAGAACAAGACTCCAGCATCTTCTGACCGGATTCCAGAACGCTTTCGGGTCACGGAAATCGGAAATTCCCGGGTTTTTGATGACCGGATTCAGATATGACTTTTCAAAATGCCGGCCCTTATCATTGCTGTATGCAATACTCTGCTGTTCCAAACCGTCCTTGTGATGGCTGGTATAAATAGCAATGATTGGCGGATTTTCATTGGTACCATACTCAGAAGAATTCTGCGTATCATACACAGCACTTCCCGAAAAGATAAATCCAAGTTCATCCGGATAAAGTGCGATTGGCTGATGCTCCCAGTGAATCAGGTCGCGGGATGTTGCATGCCCCCAGTGCATCGGTCCCCAGCTGGTATCATACGGGTACTTCTGATAAAAGAAGTGGTACACGCCATCTACATAAACCATGCCATTCGGGTCGTTCATCCAGCCTTCTTCCGGTGAAAAGTGAATTTTCGGTCTGTAATCTCTTTTTTTCATCATTTTTGTAAAACCTCCCAAGATAAACAACGGTCTGCAAAACCACTTCCATCGGCTTTGCAGACATCCGTCGTTTTTATTTATAGTAACGCTTCAGAGTCCCATCTCGATTCTGCCATGCTGCATCGTTACCGTTTATAAATGTTCCATCCCCTATTTTTTAATAGTGTACATTTTCACTTCCAGATCTCCGTCTGTGGAAACCACCTGATACGGAGCATCCGGGTAAACGCATACGGAAGCGGTCTCCAGACCACCATCTGCATAAATCTCCAGATAGGAAACGTCAAAAATAATCTCCATGTTGACATTTCCGCGCATGTAACGTTTTGTTGTAGATACCAGCAGATCCTCTTTTTTGAAGAGCTTCGGATCTACATCATCAAAGTAACTAAGGTCGCCGCTCTTAGAGCGGTCCACCGTGATGCTGTCCACCGTTACCTCGATGACTACTTCCTCACCTCTGCTGTTTTTCAGCGCAATTCTTCCGAAATTGCCCTGCACGAGAAGTCCAAAGCTCTCGGTCAGCAGCGGCTTCTGATTTCCGATCGGGAAGGCACCCGCACGGTACTCATCGATCCCGAACGGTTTTGTTTTCAGGCGGTAGCCCTCCTCGGTCTCACAAAGTGAAAGTTCTCTTGGCAGTGTCATCAGACCGGAATACTCACCGGTCGGAACAAAGTTCGCGTAGAGCGGATTAACGCCCCATCCAAGGTAAACCGGACGGTCGTAGTTTCCATACGTTACACCGGCATAATTGTCGAATCCGAAATCAATCCACAGCGGCTCGTCTGTGATCTCGGTGCACTGGAAGGTATCTCCGTCAAAATCACCGACGAAATACTGTATATTGGCACGGCCTTCGGTTCCCGGATGTATCATGCTGACTATCAGAATCCATTTGAATCCGTCAAATTCATTTCCTGTTTTAGCACGGATCAGATCGGTGCATTCCCATACAGTCGGCACTTTATTGACACCGACACCGAACTCGCCTGTTTTCTTCCAGTTTTTCAAATCCTGGGATGCGTAAAACTCTGCGTGGTCGCCGGATGCCAGAACAAGGCTCCAGCAGTCCTTTTTGTCATTCCAGAAGACGCGTGGATCACGGAAATCCGGTGTGCCCGGGTTTTCGATCACCGGGTTGCCATAATATTTTTCAAAATGCTTTCCCTGATCCAGGCTGTATGCAATACACTGCTGCTCCAGGCCCGTTTCCATATTGTGCGCCGTGTAGACAGCCACCATCGGTTTCTCACCGTATTTCGCAAATCCGCTGGTGTTATTTTCATCGTATGCCATACTTCCGGAGTACATCGTTCCGATCTCATCCGGGTACAGGGCGACCGGCAGATGCTCCCAGTGAATCAGGTCTTTCGATACTGCATGACCCCAGTGCATCGGTCCCCATACAACGTCATTTGGGTTATGCTGATAATACAGATGCCAGATACCATCGATATAAATCAGTCCGTTCGGATCGTTGTTCCAGTTTTTCTCCGGTGTAAAATGAATGTTCGGTCTAAAATCTCTTTTTCCCTGTTTACTCATAGGATCCCTCTTTTCCTGTTCTCTCTTTTCCTATTTTATCTTTTTCCATTTGGAACTTCAACCAAAAAAAGAAATAAGAACGAAATAGTCTTCTTTTTAAATATGGCCATGTTATACGGGATACAACATGGCCACATTTAGAATTTCTTTAGTTGTAGAACATCAATTGCAAATCGTTTACGTTACTGTTTTTTCGTAATCGCTTTTCGCCCGATTTTTAGTTTGCTGCAGAAGCTGCTCTGTCTACTGCGCCCTGGTAAATCTCAACCAGTTCATTCAAGCCAGCGCCTTCCAGCTCTGTTTTATAGGAATCCCAGCTTGCATCATCAACGCCGCCGGTTACCCATGTGGTGATGTAACGATCAACAATATCGGAGATGGTCGGCTGAATCTGTGCCAGACGCTGAATCTCTTCCTGGGTCATCAGAACACGCGGAATAGTGTCATACTCTTCCATGATGTCATCTTTACCGTTTTCTTTCTGCATCTCGAGAAGCTTTACAGCATCAAAGGTGTATCCGCAAACAGTATCATAGTACTCGTTCTGAACGATCATAGAACCACGGCAGGTTGTGGAGTTTATACGAGCCTCACCAAAGTTCTTATAATCCGGATTCAGAGGTTTGTAGTTTCCATTTTCATCAAGTGGTGTACGAAGAATGCCGTCCTCGTCTTTCTCATAGTTGTATCCGATTGCACCCCAGTTAGATGTAACAGAAATTTCCGGATCGCCTACCATGTAATCTACAAATCTTGCAACAACGTGCGGGAATTTGCAGGTTGTTGTAATTGCTGTATCGGAAGAATCCTGCAGCTCAGAGTAGTTACACTCGAAACCGGTCATACCGTCTTCGCCCTGCAGTCTTGGAACTGCTACGTACTGATCATGTACTTCCTGGTTTGTAATTTCCTGATCGCCCCAAACACCGAAGGAACCGATCTTTGCAACGTTCTCTTTGATCAGGGAAGCGTTGAATGCCATACTGGAGTCTGCCTCGAAGGAGCCGTTCCAGATCAGTCCTTCTTCATACAGCATATTGAAGAATTCTGCTGTTTTCTTGAATGCTTCGTCTGTTGCAGTGAAGGTAACTTTTCCATCAACCAGTCTTAAGTGATCCGCATATGCATTTCCGCCGCAGTAGGAGTCAGCGCATCCGAATGCACCTGTGAAACGATAGAACAGGTTGTAGGAACCAAAGGTATCGGTTGCACCGAACCAGGTTGCCATTGGGATTTCATCAGCTTCGCCGTTGCCGTTCAGATCGCCGCCGTCGCGGAATGCTTTCAGGCAGTCTACCCACTCGTCTACGGTTGTCGGCACTTCTTTGCCTACTTTATCCAGCCATGTTTTGTTGATCACGAATGGTCCAGGTGTTAATACAAGGCCTTTCATTTCCTCTACGTACGGGAATCCATATTTATGGCCGTTCGGCGCGGTGATCTCAAGCTGATACTGCTCATTGTCATCGAGGAATGCTTTCAGGTTCGGCATGTACTCTTCGATCAAGCCTTCGGTCGGAAGGAATACATCCTGGTCTGCGTACTGAACTACTGTGTTTCCGGATTTACCATCGCCGAAGTTCCAGAATACATCCGGAAGATCCTGTCCGGAGGAAAGCATCAGGTTGATTTTCTCTGTTGCGCTCTCCTGCGGGATCGGCTGCCAGTCAAACTCTACTCCTGTGTCCTCGAACCATTTCTTGCACATAGCCAGGTCGCCTACTTCTACGGTTCTGTCTGCAGAGTTTACGATCAGAGCGGAAATTTTTCCGTATTTCTCTTCGAATTTTGCCGGATCTTTGATGATCGGAAGAGTACCATCGAGCTGGATGATTCCCTCATCAACCGCTTCCTGCTCCTCTGCTGTGAGACCTGTGTCACCTGCTTCTGTACCGGATGCAGATGTGGTGTCTCCTCCTGTGCTTCCTGCACCGGAGCTGCTTGAGCTGCCCGAGCTGTTTCCACAGCCTGCGAGCATGCTGGTTACCATAAGGCTTGCCAGTAATACGGATACGATTTTTTTCTTCATATTGTTCCTCCTTTATTTTGCTGCCTTTTCCGGCAGTGAAATACGTTAGTATTTTTGTATTCCTACACATAAACCATGTCTGCTATATCCATGAATTCTGCAACAATAAATTTTCTGTTCTGCATCAGCCCTTGACTGCACCGATCGTAACACCTTTTGCGAAGTATTTCTGCAGGAAAGGATATACGCACAGAAGCGGGAATGCGGAAACAACTACGACACAGTATTTTAACTGCTCAGCCAGTTTCTGTTTTGTTACCATCTCAGAAGCACTACTTCCCATCTGGTTGGACTGGTTCATCAGTACCAAGTTTCGAAGAACGACCTGAAGAGGCATCTTGCTGTCATCCTGCAGGAACATCAGTGCGTTGAAGAACTGGTTCCACATTGCGGTTGCATAGAACAGACACATAACTGCGATGATCGTTTTCGACAGCGGAATTGCAATTTTGAAGAAGAATCCAAAATCGCTGCAGCCGTCGATTTTTGCTGCTTCGAGAAGCTCGACCGGAATACCACTTTCAAAGAAGGAGCGGCATACGATCAGGTTGTAAGCGGACACTGCTACCGGAAGGACCATAGCCCATGTTGTGTTGTAGATGTGCAGCTGCTGTACGGTTAAGTACATCGGAATCATACCGCCGCTGAAGAACATCGTGAAGGTGAACAGGAACATAATCGGTTTTCTTCCTACCATATCGTATCTGGAAAGTGCATAGCCGGCCGGAATGGTGCAGACCAGGGAAATCAGCGTTCCTAATACGGTATATTTGATGGTGTTTGCATAGCCGGTCCAGAGCGGCTGGTATTTCAGTGTGGTTTCATATCCGTTGGTGTACCACGCTTCCGGATAGAGAAGAATTTTACCGGAGCTTACAACAACCGGGTCTGTAACAGATGCCAGAAGCACGTAATACAGAGGATATACAATTGCAATACAGACAAGGATCATGATGACGGTATTGATCACGGTAAAGACCTTGTCTCCCGTACTCATTTTTACTTTTTTCTTTTTCACAGTGTTATTATTTGCCATTTTTCAAGCCCCCTGACTCTTAGAAAATACTGATATCGCTGGTCTTCTTTGCAACTGCGTTTGTGATAACCAGAATAATGAAGTTTACAACGGAGTTAAATAAGCCAACGGCTGTCGCAAAACTGTACTGTGCGGTCTGGAGACCTACTTTGTATACGTATGTCGAAATGATCTCACTGACGGTTGTGTTGGTACCGTTCTGCATCAGATAAGCTTTCTCATATCCCACGTTCATAATGTTACCTACCTGAAGGATCAGCATCAGGATGATGGTCGGCATAATCAGAGGTAAATCAATGTAAAGGATCTTCTGAAATCTGGAAGCACCATCCATCGTTGCTGCTTCGTAATATTCCGGGCTGATTGCGGTCAGTGCTGCGATGAAGATGATGGCGTTGAATCCCATCGTCTGCCAGATGTTACTTCCGATGAAGAGTTTGCGCTGCCGGATGCTGGACGCTATGCTCTCCAAAGGTCAGGAGGACGAGAACGGAATCCTGTTTGTCTGCTTCCCTGTCACAGCCATTGCCG
>OGWV01002865.1_pt1 | contig 10338 bp, 12 predicted proteins | sample 1576081 | NCBI WGS metagenome assembly OGWV01 (sample SAMEA3541541, study PRJEB24748) | human gut metagenome | biome: human gut; feature: human-associated habitat; material: faeces | place: China | collected 2012 | reverse complement strand
GAGGAAAAATATGTATAGAACCAAAAAAACAGGTATATTAGGAATTGTTATTACAATAGTAATCTTAATTTTAATAGTAGTTTTTTCTAATATAGAAGATAATACAACTTTTTTTGAAAATATTGCAAATAAATTAATAATGCCTGTACAAAATGGGCTAACATATTTAAAAAATAAAGTTAGCATATAAAGTAGATTAATATTAAATAAAATCAATAAAATCAGGTATTTGGATATTGCGATTTGAAATTTTATTAGGTATTATTATTGTGTACGTTTAAGGGAAACTCCGTAAAAAGGAGGAAAAATGTACAGAATATTAAATAAATTAAGTTATTTTACAAAGAATGTAAGCATTGTAGTGTTGATGATATGTGCAGGTATTATTTTAACGGGATGCGATGATTCTAAGGAAATAATGATTAACGAAGAAACAATTGAAGAGAGTTATGAATATACAGAAAATAAAAATCATATTTATGTATATTTAAGTGGAGAAGTTGAAAGCCCGGGTGTTTATAAATTAGAAAATGAAGCAAGATTATATCAGGCAATAGAGTTAGCAGGGGGCATGACAAAAAATGCCCAGAAAGAATATTTAAATCTTGCAGAGACAGTATATGATGGACAACAGATTCATATATTGTCTAAGAAAGAATATAAGAAAAGTCAGGAGCAGGACACTGATATTGTGCAGAATACAGATAGTGATAATGCTTTGATAAATATTAATACAGCGACACCTGAAGAACTACAGAGTCTTTCAGGAGTAGGTGAAACAAGGGCTAAGGCTATAATAGAATACAGGGAGAAGAATGGAAAGTTTCAGACAATAGAAGACATAAAGAATGTGTCAGGAATTGGAGATTCTACTTTTGAAAATATACAAAATGATATAACTGTAAATTAGAAGAAGAGGTATAAATGAAGGTTTTAGTGGTAGATGATGAGAAATTAATTGTTAAAGGAATCAAATTTAGTCTTGAACAGGACGGAATGGATGTTGATTGTGCATATGATGGTGGAGAAGCTATAGAGAAAATCAGAGAGAATATATATGATATGGTTTTACTTGATTTAATGCTTCCGATATTTGACGGGTATGAAGTGTGCCAACAGGTGCGTGAATTTTCAGATGTTCCAATAATTATGCTTACGGCTAAAGGCGATGATATGGACAAAATATTAGGACTTGAATACGGTGCAGATGATTATATCACAAAACCTTTTAATATTTTAGAAGTTAAGGCCAGAATCAAAGCAATAAACCGAAGAAATACGAAGAAGGCACCTAAGGCTGTGGAAAAGCCAAAGGTTATTGTAAGTGGTGATATGAAGCTTGATTTAGAAGATAAGAGATTATTTATCGAAGGAAAAGAAATAAATGTAACGTCAAAAGAATTTGATTTGTTAGGACTTTTAGCGACAAATGTTGGAAAAGTTTACAGCAGAGATGAATTGTTAAGATTGGTATGGGGAACTCATTTCCCGGGAGATGCAAGAACAGTAGATGTTCATGTTAGAAGATTAAGAGAAAAAATAGAAAAAAATCCTGCCCAGCCACAGTACGTACATACAAAATGGGGAATGGGATACTTTTTCCAGGGTTAAATAAATGAAGAAGATAGTAGATAAATTTATAAATGTTATTACAAGTATGAGATTTAAAGTATTTGTAATAACATTTATTGCGATTATAATACCGGTTATTGTATCGAATTTTTTAATTGGAAAGATGGCGGTCAATAACTATTCAAAACAAAGATTTGAAAAATTTAAAACACAAAATTATATACTTAGAAACTGTATATTAAGCGAAAATTATATGGACAACCAGGATTCTGAAATTGCTGAGGCAGAAATGTCGCAACTTGCTACAGGATTTGAAGGAAGAGTTGAAGTTATAAATAGTGACTATATTATAATAAAGGACACATATAATTCAGACGAAGGAAAAACAAATATTTCTTCAAGTGTTATAAAGGCAATGACAGGTGATGAAGTATATAATTATTATGAGGAGCAGGAATATGTTGAATATGTACTGCCCATAATGTCTACTGTTACAGATGTAAATGGTAACAGTCAGACTAAAATACTTGGAGCAATGTATACAAGATATTCAACAACAGCATTTAAGGAATTTTATTACACAATACTTAACTACATAGTTGTTATTGATTTACTCTTGGGAGTATTTGCATTGATAATGTCATGGATTTGTTCAAGAATATTAGTTAAGCCTATTAAGAGTATAGAAGAGTCTATTGAACGTATTTCAACCGGAAATTTGAAGGCGAATATTGAAGAAAAAGGTGAGACGGAAGTTAAAAACATAATCAGGGAATTTAACCAGATGGTTGAAATAATTGCTAAGCAGGATGAGTCAAGACAGCAATTTGTTTCAAATGTATCCCATGAATTAAAGACACCAATAACTTCAATGAAGGTTCTTGCGGATTCTTTAGTAGGTCAGGAAAATGTGCCGGAAGAATTGTATCAGGAATTTTTGACGGATATAGCAAAAGAAATTGACCGTGAAAATGATATAATAACAGATTTGCTTAATCTGGTAAGAATGGACAGTGGAAATGATAAACTTAATATTTCAACAGTAAATATTAATGAACTTGTTGAAAGCACTTTAAAGAGATTAAGACCTATAGCAGAAGTAAAAAATATTGAAGTTGTGCTTGAAAGTTTCAGACCTGTAATGGCAGATGTAGATGAAGTCAAATTTAACATGGTTGTAACTAATTTAGTTGAAAATGCCATTAAATATAATGTGACTGACGGATGGGTAAGAGTATCGCTAAATGCAGATCATCAGTATTTCTATCTCAAAGTTGCAGACTCAGGAATTGGAATCGAAGATGACCAGCAGGAGCATATTTTTGAAAGATTTTTCAGAGTTGATAAGGCAAGAGCAAGAGAAACAGGTGGCACAGGACTTGGTTTGTCAATAACTAAAAATATTATATTGCTTCATGAAGGTACAGTTAAAGTTCATAGTAAAGAGGGAGAAGGAACTACATTTACAGTTCGTATTCCATTAAAGTATATTGAACAATAAAGATTGAAACGTGGTGTTTAATAAAATGAACAGATATAAGAAAATAATATGCAGCATTCTTGTGTGTGTACTTATGGTTACAGCGGTAGGATGTGGAAAAACAAAAAATAGCAGCACAAAAAAATATGATGGGAATTATATTTTTTATGTTAGCCGGGACAAAGATAAACTTGAAAATGAACAATATAAAACAAAGAGTTCAGATACCTTAGAACAGGTAGATGAAATGATAAAGAAGTTAACCGGTAAAGCCATTCCTAAAAAAGTAATTGTAAACAGTTACAATCTTTTGGATGGAATTTTAACATTGGATTTTAGTGAGGAATATCTTGAAATCAGCAAGGATGAAGAAGTGTTAATAAGAGCAGCAGTAGTTCTTACTTTAACTCAGATTGAGTCTGTAGATTATGTTGCATTTACCGTTAATGACAGTGCGTTGACAAGAAGAGATGGAACTATTATAGGAAATATGCAGGCCACTGATTTTGTGGATAATTATGGTAGTGATAATAACATTGTATTTTCAACAAGATTTATTCTCTATTACGGAAATGAAGATAGTTCTAATTTAAAAGAATGTGATGTTATGGAAAATTATACAGGAGAAGAATCTAAAGAAGAATTTATTGTAAAGAGACTAATAGAAGGTCCGGATGAAAAGGGATACAATAGAATTTTTTCAAAAGATATAAAGTTAATCAGCGTTATGACTACTGATAATATCTGTTATGTAAATTTCAATTCAAATTTTCTGACAGAACAGATAGTTGGTTCTCCTGAACTTGCAATATATTCTATAGTAAATTCATTATCAGAACTTAACTATGTTCATAAAGTTCAGATAATGGTAAATGGAGATACAAATGTAAGTTTTAAAGGAGTGAAGTTAGACAACGCTTTCATTAGAAACTTAGATTATATTGAAAATGAAACAAAAGAAGGAGAATAGCTATTAAAAGACCAATATTAACAATAACATTGGCTTTTGTACTTGGAGAGGTGATAGCTATATATGCACAGGCAGCATTGTTATTTGTAACAGTGCTGCTTGTTTTGCTTTCATTTATTTTACTACTATTTAAAAACAGGGAGCAAAAGATTGAAAAGGTAATGTTAATGACATTAAGTTTATGCTTTATGGTTGTTGGATATTTGATTACTGAGGGAGAACTTTCTAAAAAGAAATCAATAGATGAGATGAATGGACAAACAATCGTTGTTAATGGAGAAATTTTACAGATAACAGACACAAAATATGGATTTAGATACAAAATAAAAACAACGATAGAGAATTTAGCAGAAAATAATAAAAGAAATTTGAAAAAAATAACAATTCCTGCAAGCGTTAATAGCATAGGAAAAAGTTGTTTCGAAACAGGATATTTCTGGATTGGCAGTGGAAAACCGGTTATTTCAGTTACAATATATACAACTGAAAATTCATATGCAGCACAGTATGCTAAAGCAAATGGAATACAATGCAAGATTGTGAATAAAAACGCAGATAAAACGAATCAAACTAAGGAAAAAACTAAAATTGCGAAAGCAAAAATTAACATAAAATTATCATCTAAAAAGAAAAAGACAATAACAGTTAAATGGAATAAAGTGTCTAATGCCAAAGGCTATCAGATACAATACGCAATGAATAAGAAATTCACAAAGAATAAAAAAATTGTGAAAACAAATAAGCATTCAATACAGATTAAAAAACTTAAAGCTGGTAAGAAATATTTTGTAAGAGTAAGAGCATATAACATAACAAAAGGAAAGAAAAAATACACAAAATGGAGTAAAGTAAAAAGCATTAAATGTAAGTAATACAGGAACTCATGATGTCAAAATTAGGAGTGTTCAGATAAAATGCCACTTGATTGAAATAAAATCAAGTGGCATTTTGAGTTTGTAATATCTTTTTAGATAATAAATATCTAAATCATTTATTAAATATATCTAATCTAGGTTATCTGTCTGATTTTAATTTTAATATATTAATTATCATAAAGTTAATTATAAGTAGAAAAAGAGGGATTAAATAAGAAATTCCTCCAATATAATAAATATTAAAACTATTTTCAATTAATTTTCGTATATAATAATGTAATACAAATTACAGGAGAAAAAGAATGCATTCAGATTATAGGCTTATTAGAGAGATAAAAAAGAAAAATGACAGAAACTCAGCAAATGAACTGGTCAGCAGATATTATGACGAAATTTATGTTTATGCTTATAAACAACTTCAGGAAAAAGAGTTAGCGATGGACATGACGCAGGACATTTTTATAGCAGTATTAAATGGATTACATAGCTATGATGAGAAAAAAGCTTCTTTTAGAACATGGCTTTACAGGTTGGCCTCAAATAAAATAACAGATTTTTATCGGAGCAGATTTTATAAACAAAAATTATTAGAAGCCGGTCCGGTAGAAACAGATTACATCGGGACGAATGATAATCAGGAAGAAATGATTATTAATAAAATGACAAATAAAAAAATGATTCAGGATGTGATGATACTTATATCCGGATATAACAATGAGTGGATTAGGATATTCCAAATGAAAATATTTGAGGAGTTATCATTTAAAGAAATTTCTAAGGAATTAGGTATTTCAGAAAACACGGTTAAAACGCGTTATTATACGATGATTAAAATGTTGAAAAAGGAGTTAGCGTAATTATGGAAAATAAATATAAATTTGATATTGAGTACCCTACACAAATCGAAAAACAAAACAGTATAAATTTTATACTTGATGCGACTAAAAAAGAGGAAGAGCCATTGATTACAAGGCTAAAAAATCTATTCTTAGGACCGGGAATAAATGTTATATTCTATCAGTCAAAATTACTTGTATTAATGTCACTTGCTATATATTTGTTTGCAATATCTTTAGGATATGTTTCATTTTCAATAAATGATTATATAAGTCCTGAATACATGATAATAATAATGTTTCCTGTTATTAATGTGTCATTTTTTGCACTATCAATGTGGAATGAAGAACAGTCTGCAATAGTAGAACTTAAACGCACATTGAAATACTCACAAAGTTATATTATTACACTTAGAATGTTGTATGTGAGTATATTAGCAATCGTCATCAATGAGGCAATGCTGTTAATTATAACTGATGTTAAATATCAGTTAAAAATAGTCATTATTGCTTTTGCTACGTCATTTATTTTTTCTGTAGTATCACTATGGCTGTATGACAGGTTTAATAATTATTACAATATAGTTTTTTTATGCATAGCATGGATAGTGGGAACGACAGGAATATCAAAATATAATTCATTAATTATAAATACAATGCTAAATACAGTGCCTACTGTTGTTTGTGTTGCAATTGCAGCTATTAGTTTTGGAATATTTATAGCTTATTTAAGAAAGGTGGAAAAAGAAAATGCTTACGCTTAATAATGTATCGAAAAATTTTGGAAAATTTACGGCAGTAGAAAATATAAGTTTAAACATGGATAATGGATTATATGCACTGTTAGCACCAAATGGAGCAGGAAAGACGACCATTATAAAGATGATAACAACTTTGCTTAATCCTACTGAGGGTGAAATTTTATATGATGGAGTAAATATAAAAACAATGGGAGCGGCGTATAGGGAATTGCTTGGTTATTTGCCACAGGATTTTGGATATTACAAAAATAATACTCCAAAGCAGTATCTTTCATATTTGGCAGCTTTAAAGGGAGTACCTAAAAAAGAAACAGCAGAAAAAATTGATTATTTGTTAGAAATGGTAGGATTGTCAGAAAATGCTGACAAGAAAATGAAAAAATTTTCAGGTGGAATGATTCAGAGAGTTGGCATTGCACAGGCAATGTTAAATGACCCTAAGATATTGATTTTAGACGAACCGACAGCAGGATTAGACCCAAAAGAAAGAGTGAGATTTAGAAATATAATTTCAGTATTGTCTAAAGATAGAATAGTCATATTATCTACGCACATTGTGTCAGATATTGAATCAATTGCAAATCAGGTAATTCTTATAAGAGATAAGCATATTTACAAAATGGATTCCGTAGCAAATATTTGTAACGAGTTATCAGGAAAGGTATTTGAGATGCAGGTAAGTGACAAAGAATATGAAAAGATGGAAGAAAAGTATATTGTTTTGTCAGCAAGACAGGAAAAAGGATATATGACTATCAGAGTGTTTGACGAGGCAGATGATGGAACGGATAATGATAATAAGGTAAGTGTTTCACCAAATTTGGAAGATGTATTTTTAGTTAATTACAATTAACATAATAATGGTTAATAGGAGAAAAATATGATTAAATTTGAGTTAAAAAAGATATTTAATATAAAAATCGTGCTTGTAATCTTTGTACTAACAGCATTATTTTACAATATGTTTTTAAGCACTAATTATTTTGCTACATCTAATATGGGGGCAGAAGATAAACTATGCACCATATTAATGAAAGAATACGGAATAAAATTACCGGTTAGTAAAAGAAATAAGTTAGAAGAAATAAAACAAGAATATATTGAAAAAGTTGACAAGTATATTGCAGGGGATGAAGTATTGAAAAATGCAGGTATAACTAACTATAAAGATTACAAATCAATGCGCTCAGAAGAAGGACTGGATGATAAGGTCAAAGAAAAATTAGATGACATTTCATTTGGCAGCTATGCTGAAGAAACATTTCTGATTCAGGAGGTGGATTACTGGCAGGAATGGGAAACACGTTTACAGTTTGCAGGGCTTAGTAGGGAAAATGCAGAGAGGAATATAACAGAAAATGTAAGACGACATACAGGGGAAGTAAATAAGCTGAATCCTAAATTTCTTGAAAGAATGGAAAAACTATATACAAGAGATTACACGTCGCTTCTATCAGAAGATGCAGCTGAATGTGTAAAAAGTGATTTACCTTTGATTGGTTTGCTAATGTTAATATGTTCTGCTTTATTGATAATACCTTATCAGATACGGGAAAGAATAAGAAATGTGAATACATTATTTTATACTACAAAACATGGAAGAAATTTGGTTAACACCAGAATAACAGCTACCGTTATTACTACCGTTTTAGTTGGAATAGCACATATAATTATATTTTATGTATATTTGATAATTAGAGGAGTTGGAAAATATTTGGATTGTCCTATATATTGCACTGCAAGAGTTAATTCATGGTATGATTTGAATTTTGGTACATATATTTGCTTAAATTTATTACTATACATATTTGCAATTATGTCACTTATAATGCTGTATTTTTTAATATCAAAAATATCACTAAATTATGTGGTTGGTTTTGCAAGTGCAATTCCTTTTACGGTTATCATATCTATTATTTTTAATAAAATAATGTATGGATATTTGATAATAGAAAACAAAATGAAAATAACTTACGATGTTTACCGCCCTATATTGATTTGCATAAGTTTTACAATTATTGGTTTGATTATTGCAGTAGCGTTAGCAAAATATGAAAAGAAAAAAGATGTAGTTATTTGTTAATAAGCAGATTAAAAGATAACTATTTGTTAATAAGTAAAATTAAAGTATAAAAATTTGTTAATAGATGAAAAAGGAAGTGGTAATTTGCTGATAAAATATGAAATAAGAAAAATAATAAAAAATCCTATTGTGTGGATATTAATGTTATTTTTTCTTGTCATTAATATTTTGAATATTGAAATGCAGGTTCATGATTATAAGAAAGACATAAAACTTACGCATCAGTATATTCTAAACGACAAAATTGATAAAGAATATCTGAATTCTGTTGTTTCAATATATGATGATTTTAATATGCAGATTGTAAAAAATACTAAAATGGATTTGTATGATTACAATCCAAGTGGAAAGTATAAACTGTTTATAGACAACTGTTATAAAAAATTAGAAAAAAGAGTAGAAGAAATAAAAAATGATGGAGAAAGTACACAATTAACTTATCCGGGTCAGGTATATAGATTACATAAATTGCTTTATTACAACATATTTAAAAAACTATTGCTGGAAATGGCTGTTGTAATAAGCATATGCACATTATTTTTAATGGATTATGAAAGGATAAACAATACGACAGGAATAGTATATGCGACCAAAAAGGGACGAACAATTCAGAAAAGTAAAATGATAAGTGCAATGATTGCCGGGAGTGTTATTAATGGTATTTTGATGATAGGAACTCTAGGATATTATTTCGCAAATATTTCTTATAAAGGACTTTGGAATACCTCATTATCATCGGCAATGGCTATGGAATCGTGCCCTGAAATCGAAATACTGCGGTTCAGACAAGCACTCCACATGATTTTCGATAAGGGTTTTGTAGACAGACTCAATATCATCCGTGTAAAAGCATACTTCTGAGATAGATGTCGTAAACAAGTCTGATTGTTTTTTATGGATCTCGCTGTCTACAAACTGAATCAACTCGACCGGTGGTGCTTCAAGAGCCTTCGAACCATTCAAATATGCAACCCTTGCTTTACAGTTTTCCTTACGGAACATTTTATCTGTCTCTTTGCCTTCCATAAAGATTTCGCCCTGAAATTCAAGCCCAAGAATATCTCTGTAGAAAGCAATGGAGCGATCCAAATCAGAAACGGTTAATCCAATGTGATAAATTCTTCCAACCATATTTATAGCCTCCCGAGAAAATTCCGATTTATCTGTCCCTTAAAGTTCAAGCTCTTCAACCCACGCCGCAAGCTCCTGATGTCCGACGTTACCCTTGAAGACCTTGCCGTCCATCAGTTTTGCGCCTTTGCAGCTCGGCGCAAGGCGTTCGTTCGTCTTGCCGATGTCGCTTCCGCCGGAGGTCGCAAACGGGATGATCGTCTTGCCAGTCAGGTCATAGCTCTCAAGGAACGTATTGATAATCGTCGGCGCAACGTACCACCAGATCGGGAAGCCCACAAAGATTATATCGTAGTCCTTCATGTTGTCCCGTTTCACGGCAATTTCCGGTCGTGAGGCGGGATTGTTCATTTCAATCGTACTGCGGGCTTTCTTGTCCATCCAGTTCAAATCCACTTCCGTGTAAGGCACCTTCGGCTCAATCTCAAAGATGTCCGCGCCGATTGCCTCTGCCAGCGTCTCGGCAACCTTCGCGGTCACGCCGGACGCAGAAAAATATGCTACAAGTTTATTGCTCATTGTGTTCTTCCTCATCAATCTTTTCATTTCCTTCATTCAGCATGAAGTATAGCAACGCTTCCAGCAATGTTGCCATATAGTGAAGCGACCAGTTTTCTTCCGGCTCTTTTG
>OGWV01002859.1_pt1 | contig 10359 bp, 9 predicted proteins | sample 1576081 | NCBI WGS metagenome assembly OGWV01 (sample SAMEA3541541, study PRJEB24748) | human gut metagenome | biome: human gut; feature: human-associated habitat; material: faeces | place: China | collected 2012 | reverse complement strand
CAGAGCATGATCATCATGATGCCCGCCAGACTGCCGTACATATAGATAAAACTATGGGAATAATTGAAATAAATAGCAAAAATGCTGGAAGTGATCATCCATCCGATGGAGCAGGATATTGCTCCCGGCAGCACATACAGCAGCGGTGTCTTCTTATTCGGCAGCACCTTGTAAACAAAGATGAAAAACATCGTCAGCAGTCCGAAAATGATCAACATACGGATACTGATGACAAAGGCAGCAAACTCATGCAGCACCGGCAGAAGTTTGATCACCTTGCGATAAAAAACATTGCCAAATACCAGAAGACCGAGGGTCACGATTAATGCTACAGCCAGCCACAATGTATAAACTGCTGAAATGAAACGGATATAAAAATAATTTCGTGTTTCATTGATATGATAAATCTCGTTAATTCCCCTGGTAATAGACAAAATCCCTCGTCCTGCCGACCAGAGAACAAAGATGATCGTAAACGATGTAATCGCAATCGTAGACTGCTCATAAACTTCCTTCATAACCAAGCGAATGACATCATTGGCCATCTTCGGCGATAACATCTGGAGAATATTCAACAGATCTTCATAGGTCAACGGTGAATACCGCAGAAGAGTCAGCAAAAAAATACAGAATGGAAATGCAGAGAGCACAATAAAAAAGGCCGCCTGTGAAGCATAAGCTCCCAGATGATCTTCTGTATTTTTCTTCAAAAATCCCTTGACCCAACGCAAAATTGAATGCATAGATTCCCCCCTCGTTAAAACGTCACATGGCTTCATCTTATCATAGATTACAAAAATTAACAACTGTGAAGATGACCTATTGACAAGCTTTTTGAATATGTTAAAATAAAACATGAACAAAAGCTGTGAATGTGCTGCAGATCATGTATCCGAAGCGACGATTTCTGTCGTACAGCTTCCCAGCGATGAAATGAAGGGGCGTATCATCGGACGGGAAGGACGTAATATCCGTACCCTTGAAACCCTGACCGGCGTTGATCTGATTATCGACGACACACCGGAAGCAGTTGTGCTTTCCGGCTTCGATCCGATCCGCAGAGAGGTTGCGCGGATTGCACTGGAGAAGCTGATTGTAGATGGACGTATCCATCCTGCCAGAATCGAAGAGATGGTAGAAAAGGCACAGCGTGAAGTAGAGACAATGATTAAAGAAGAGGGCGAGGCTGCTGTACTGGAAGTCGGCGTACACGGTATTCATCCGGAACTTGTCAGACTGTTAGGTAAGATGAAATTCAGGACGAGCTACGGTCAGAACGCATTGAAGCATTCGATCGAGGTAGCACATCTGTCCGGTCTGCTTGCTGCAGAGCTGGGACTGGATGTCCGTCTTGCAAAACGTGCAGGTCTGCTGCATGATATCGGTAAGGCAGTGGATCACGAAATGGAAGGCTCTCATATCCAGCTGGGCGCTGAGCTCTGTCGGAAATACAAAGAGTCCGCGACAGTCATCAATGCGGTGGAATCCCACCACGGCGATGTAGAGCCGACCTCTCTGATTGCCTGTATCGTACAGGCTGCTGATACAATTTCTGCAGCTCGTCCGGGTGCAAGAAGAGAGACGCTGGAAACCTATACCAGCAGACTGAAACAATTAGAAGACATTTCCAACAATTTCAAAGGTGTAGATAAATCCTTTGCCATTCAGGCGGGCAGAGAGGTTCGGGTTATGGTAGTTCCTGAGCAGATTTCCGATGCGGATATGGTACTCCTGGCACGGGATATTTCCAAGCAGATCGAAGCAGAGCTGGAATATCCGGGACAGATCAAGGTCAATGTGATCAGAGAGAGCCGCGTAACGGACTACGCGAAATAAGTAACGCTAAAAGGCGCGAAACCTATGTAAATATATTATTTACAAGGCTTCGCGTTTTTTTTATTATATTGATATAGGATAATACCAGGCATCAAAGTCGGAGCTTTTGCCCGACCTCATAGGATAAAAAAGGGTGATGTGTTATGAAAAAACTGGGAAAGCTTCTCCGGAATCTATTGATTATCTGCGGCGTGCTGTTTATCATTGCTCTGCTTTTGCCGGATGAAGAAGAAATGCCTGCAGATCAGGAACAGACGAGCGTAGAGACGGCGTCAGCTATAGGGATACAGACAGGCACTGAGACTGCGTCAGGTGCAGAAACGCTGGCGGGTGCAGAGCATGCGGCGGGTGCAGCGGAAAATCCCTTTCCGGAAGATATGGTAAAGGAGAAACAGACAGAGATAAAAGGCGATGGAAAGGACCAAGCGACCGTATTTGTCTATATGAATGGTTCGGATCTGGAATCGGAGGACGGAGAGGCGACGGAGGATCTTTGTGAGATGCTTGCGGCGAACATCAGCAGCCAGGTCAATGTCCTCGTGGAGACGATCGGCACAAAAAGCTGGTCAAAAAGGCTTGGAATTGCCTCCGATCACACGCAGCGCTATAAGGTGGAAGCCGGGAACCTGGTGCTTGTGGATGACAGCCTCGGACAGCTGGATTGTACATCGCCTGACACGCTTGCTGATTTTATTTCCTGGGGCGCAGAAAATTATCCGGCAAACCGTTATATCTTGATTTTCTGGGATCACGGCGCAGGACCGGTATACGGCTTTGGATATGACGAACACCAGTCGGAGGATTCGGTGCTTACGATCGATGAGATCCAGACGGCAATCCGCCAGAGCGGGATTACCTTTGATATCATCGGCATGGACAGCTGCATCATGTCTTCGTTGGAGCTTTGCTGTGCCATGTACAATTACTGCGATTACATGATTCTGTCGGAGGATTTTGAATCCGGCTACGGCTGGTCGTACACGGGATGGTTAAATGCCCTGTCAGAGGACACCGGCATTTCCTCTGAGGAGCTTGGGAAAATCATCGTGGATGACATGATCGCAGATAATGAAGAAAACGGCGAGGGGTCTTCCACGCTGGCGCTGATCGACGAATCCTACATGAAGGTGCTCTATACCGCGTGGGCTGATTTTGCCTATGCAAACGAGCCTGCGCTGCTGGGGGAAAATTACAGTATGCACGTCCGGGGCGGCAGGCGCGCTCATCCTATTTTGCGGGAAAAAGGGCTGTTTGATTTTCTGTTTGACGAGGATGGAGATTATTCCATGTCAGACTATTATATAACGGATATCATGGCAGTAGCGCAGAATATCGAATCCAAAGAGACAGAGGCACTGGCGGCTGCGGTAAACCTTTCCATCTGCTATTTTAATTGTACGGACGACGAGGTTGGAATGACTGGACTGTCTGTCACGCTGCCTTATGGGGATTCTGAGTTTTATGGATATCTCTATCCGGTTTTTACCGGTGTGGGGATGGACGCCGACTATGTCGGCTGGCTGGAAAAATTCGTCTATGCCGAGGGTTATAACGATTACTATGATTATGAATCGTGGTATGAGGACGACTGGGAAGGCTGGGACGACTATGAAGACGACTGGGATTGGATCGACTGGCTGTTCTTTGAGGATGACGACTATTGGGAGGATGACAGCTGGAACGAATGGGGAAGCGATCAGTCCTGGGCAGAGTTTGGAAACGGCAGGTCAGATTGCATGAGAAAGCAGATTGCATGCTAAAAGAATAAACAGTAAAAAATAAAAAGGAGGAGCTATCATGGGAATTTTTTCAAACAGGGACAACAAAAAAGGGTATTGCGTGTTTTGTGGAAAGGAGCTGTCGGATGGAAAATGCACAGCCTGTGGGCGGGAAGCAAAAGAGGTGGTTTCACTTTCTTCCCTGAACTGGCAGAAGGTGCCGATGGAAGTGGCAGACGCCCTCGGGGAGCAGAAAAAACAGCTGTTCGGGAATCCTTTGTACACCGTAAAGGAAATGATCACAAACGGGGATCTTTTTATCGCAGATATTTATTTTGACGCGGTATATGAGGAAGAATTTGACCGTTCCGACGATGACGAAGGTAAGAGCGAGTATTCGTACTATGTACAGTTTTCTACCCCGGAGCTTGCCCCGTGCGACAGAGACTGCGAGACGTCGGCTGGTCAGTATGACAGGGTGGAGGAGCTGTTGAAAAACGGGCAGCACGAAGGAAAAATCCTGTGGGGACGAAAAAAGAAGTCCAACTATTATTACGCATTTGCTCCAAAGAATGGGGACATCACGGCGATGCTGGGAAAACGGCTGCTGGAAAACTTTATCTGTTACGGAGAGAGCACGGAAAAACGCAAGCTGGCACCCAAGGGCGGCGCTGGAAATACCACCTATGATAAGGTATTCGACGCGATCTGGGACAATACGATCGGAAAGCTTTAACGGTTGATTTCTAAAATATCACGGCATATAATCAAAGCATCAGGAAATCAGATGTAAAGGCTGATTTGCCCCGGTAGAAAATATTTTAAGAAATGAGCATCTTGTACCTTGGACGGGTGGGATGCTTATTTCTATGCAGAGGAGAAGTCAACATGGCAGAGGAATTTAAACGGCTGGATCGAAAGCTGGTCTATCACGGAACGATCATCGATTATTACAGGGACACCATTCAGGTTCCGAACGGGAACATCGCAGAATGGGATTTTATCGGGCATAAGGGCGCGGCTGCGGTCGTTCCTGTGCGAGAGGATGGAAAGCTTCTGATGGTGCGTCAGTGGCGCAATGCTCTCGACCGTTATACGCTGGAAATCCCGGCGGGCGGATTAAACGGCGCAGACGAGCCGCCGATGCTGGCTGCCGCGCGTGAGCTGGAAGAGGAGACGGGATATCATTCTGAAAATCTGACGCATCTTTTAAGTCTGCGGACGACCGTTGCGTTCTGCAATGAAAAGATCGAAATCTATGTTGCGCAGGATTTAAAGCCGACCCATCAGCATTTGGACGAGGATGAATTTATCGATGTCTATGCATATTCGGTCGATGAGCTGTGTGAAATGATCTATTCCGGAAAAATCGAGGACGGCAAGACAATCGCGGCAATCATGAGCTATAAGGCGAAATACGAAAAATAGCGCAGCACGGTACTGCATAGAAGCGCCAAGGGGTGCGTGATACCTTTCACAGTACCAATTGAAAAAAATGCAAAATTCCCCCAGCAGCCGCATAGATTACAACGAGCGGATGCGCAGACAGCGTCACGGTAGGTGCAGCAGTTCATGCCGTGACGCTGTTGTTATCTGTCGGCTTATGCCGGCGCTGTTAAAAATATAAAAACGGGGAATGCGATGTCTTTTTGGAAACGGTTCGGGCAGCAGGAAAAAAGATTGGGGGCGGTGCTTCTTCTGGCGGGATTTCTGGCGGGAATCGCCTGCGTGTGCTTTTTTCCGGGGCTGTTTGTGCAAAATCCGGGCTTTCTGGATACGGATACGCTGTCGGGAATTTCAGAATGGAATAGGAACCGGACGGGATTGTTTTTATACTGCCTGCAAAAAAGGCTCGGAACGGCGCTGCTGCTCGTGCTGCTTGCACTTTCAGGGGCAGGGATGATCTGTCTGATTGTGCTTGCAGCGGGGAGCGGACTGGCGGCAGGGATGATCCTGACGGTGCTGTCGCTGCGCTATGGAATCCGAGGGAGCTTCTTTTTCTTGGCGGCGCTGGTTCCACAACAGGCGGTGCTGGTTCCGGGCTACTGTATGCTGCTGGAATGGTGCCTGCACAAAAAAGCTGCGTCGGGCGTGTGGATTTCCCTGGCGGTGATTGGAATCGGCTGTGCGGTAGAAGGGTATGTCAATCCATTTATTTTAAAAGCCGTGATGCGTCTGTTTTGGGGATAGGAGACACAAAATGTCAAATCAAGATATGGTGGAACTGGTATTTCCCGTACCGCTATCTGGTATTACCTGAAAATATGCCGAAAAATCGCCTGAAAATGCGGAAATTTCAACATTGCTTTTCTGAAATTCATTGTATATAATGATTCCACACGATCGATACGGTCAAAAGAAGGGAAAGCAGAGGGATGGAAGCACAGATTGAGTCATTTATTGAATATTGCCATAATGTAAAAGGAACCTCCCGGAATACGGAGCTTTCCTATCGGCGAGATCTGTATCAGCTGGCAGATTTTCTGCGTGCCCAATATCAGATGACCAGGGTAGAGGATCTGACTGCGACGGCATTGTATGGTTATATCCGTTTTCTGGAAAAAAAGCAGAGAAAAGCTGCGACGATTTCCCGCAATATTGCATCGATTCGGGCATTTTGCCATTATCTGGTGCGGGAGGGCGTGCTGATGATGGATGTGTCGGAGACGCTCAAAGCCCCTCGGGTGGAAAAGAAGCTGCCCGGCGTGCTGAGTCCGGAAGAGGTGGAACGACTGATGGATGCGGTGCAGGGAACGAGTCCGAAGGAGCTTCGGGACAAAGCGATGCTGGAGCTTTTGTATGCAACCGGTATCCGGGTATCGGAGCTGATCGGTCTGAAGCTTTCGGATGTAAATTTAAAACTGTCCTTTTTGTTCTGTACGGAACAAAACCGCCAGCGTACGGTTTTGTTTGGAAATAAAGCGAAAGCAGCGCTGGAAGCGTATCTGCAGCATGGCAGACAGGCTCTGGTAGCGGAGGAAACGCAACAGGCACTGTTTGTCAACTGCGCAGGAAAGCCGATGAGCCGTCAGGGCTTCTGGAAGCTGCTAAAAGGCTATGTGCAGCGCGCGGGGATTAAGGAAGAGATCACGCCGCACACCCTGCGTCACTGCTTTGCGGCACATCTGGTTGCAAACGGCACAAACTTGCAGAGCGTGCAGGAAATGCTCGGACATGCCGACATCTCCACAACGCAGATTTATATCAATGTGAATCAGGAACAAATCCGGGAAGAAAAAAGGCTCATCCGTTAGGGTGAGCCTTTTTAGACGAATGCATAATTTTATTTCTGCGGACAGAATACCTGTTGAGCCTGCAAGCTGCCGTTTTGAAGACAGGTGATATTTAGTAATTCAGCTCCGCCAGATCGTAGATGAGGCGCTCGGAAGCTTCCCAGCCGAGGCAGGCATCCGTGATGGACTTTCCATAAACGCCGCCGCCAACCTTCTGGTTGCCTTCTTCGATATAGCTCTCGATCATAACGCCCTTGACGAAGTTGTGGATGTCGGGGCTTAAATGACGGCTGTGCATCACCTCTTTGACGATTCGAACCTGCTGGTCAAACTGCTTATTGGAGTTGGAATGGTTGGAATCGATAATGCAGGCGGGGTTTTTTAAATCACGCTCGTTATAAAGACCGAGCAGGATCTGCAGATCCTCGTAATGATAGTTGGGAATGTTGCGTCCGTGCTTGCTCGTCGCGCCGCGTAGGACGGTGTGGGCGAGGTCGTTGCCGTTTGTCTGCACTTCATAGCCGCGGTAGATGAATCTGTGGGGATGCTGTGCGGCATAAACGGAGTTCAGCATAACGGAAAAGTCACCACTGGTAGGGTTCTTCATGCCAGACGGAAGATCGAAGCCACTGACCGTCAGACGGTGCTGCTGATCCTCTACGCTGCGGGCGCCGATTGCCACATAGGACAGGATATCGGATACATAGCCCCAGTTTTCGGGATAGAGCATTTCATCGGCAGCGCTGAGGCCGGTTTCGGACAGCGCACGGATGTGCATATGGCGCATCGCGATCAGACCGTGCAGGAAATCCTCTTTTTTTTCGGGGTCGGGCTGATGAACAATACCCTTGTAGCCGTCGCCGGTGGTACGGGGCTTGTTTGTATAAACCCGTGGGATGATCATCAGTTTGTCAGAAACCTTATCGGCCACTGTTTTTAATTTGTGTACATATTCACAGACTGTATCTTCGTTATCTGCAGAGCAGGGTCCTACAAGAACCACAAATTTATCTGATTCACCGGTAAAAATGCGGCGTATTTCTTCATCCCTCTGTTTTTTTACTTTTTTGAGTTCCTGGCTGAGAGGGTACTGAGATTTCAGAACCTCCGGCAAAGGAAGCTCGTGATTGATTTTCATAGACATGATCTGTTTCCTCCATATAAGTACATGCAGGTCTTTGATAATGCCGGAACTCAGGAATATTTTATACCTGACCGGACTGCCTGCACATTTTCCTTTACAAGTATAACATGGTGTTATCTAAAATTCCAGTACTTTAACACTTTAAACTGACATATTTTGAGAGAATGTAATCAGACCGTTTTTTATGCCTGTTTCTTAGCTTCACAAAAATGCTTTCAGATGTTACAATCAAATAAAAGATATGAGGAAAGAAATATCAAAAGAATACCAAAGAAAGTCGGGGTGAAGGTTATGGAGATTAAGAGTATTCTGATAAAGGACACAACCAGAGAAGAAAGAAAACAGATTGTGGAAGAATCTTTTGGAAATATTTCTGCAAGCTGTGATGGCTGTATGGCGGGACTGGCTGAGATGTATCAGGAATATATTGATGGTACGAAAGAAATCCGCGACATTAACATGGAGTTTAATGCACATTATATACGGGAAGATTTGGATGAGAAATCAAAGAGAAGCTGCCCGATGTAGATAAAACAACTATATGGGAAACTTACAGATTCCGAATGTGCAGAAAATAAAAAGATAGCAGGAGAAGGACAATAAAATGAGTACAAACAATATGGATAGATTTGAATTTAGATGTATCAGACCGGAGGAGACACAGCAGGCAATAGAAATCGAGCAGATCTGTTTCCCGCCAAATGAGGCATGTTCCCCGAAAAGTCTGACAGAGAGAATAAAAGCAACAGCAGAAACATTTCTGGTAGCTGAGGATAAGGAAACCGGAAAGCTGGCTGCATTTCTTAATGGAGTTCCTACAGATGAGGATGCTTTCAGAGATGAATTCTTCACAGATATTTCTCTGAGTAATCCTGAAGGAAAAAATATTATGCTTCTGGGTCTGGATGTCCGTCCGGAATATCGTATGCAGGGTCTGGGCCGTGAATTGGTATCCAGATATAGTCAGAGAGAAGCACAAAAAGGACGAAAGAAACTTTTCCTCACCTGTCTGGATGAAAAAGTGAAGATGTATGAAAAATTCGGCTTTACAGATCTGGGCCAGGCAAACTCCACATGGGGCGGAGAAGCATGGCATGCCATGAGTATTGAGATTGGGTAACGAAGAAATAAACACAGCATACAGTAGTATCATACGGTGGATGTCCATATTGCAGAGCACATTCATTTTTAATTTGTGAATGCGGAAAGTTGAATTGCAATAATGGAAAGACGGAAGAATTTGTTTGTGAATGGTGTGGGAAAAAGGGAGAACTGGTGGACTATAGAGGAGATGGTTTTCAGTCAGGAGAAGATTATTAAAAAAAGAATAAATGATAACAGAAAATTAGACATATGTTTTCAATCAGGGAGGGCAGTAAATGGGAAAAATAGAGGGCGTCAGAATTCAGAATTTTGGACCATTAAGAGATATTGTGATGGGAAAGACTCTTTCTAATCAAAAGAATGCAGCTTTGAATAATGTAACGGTTATTATAGGACCGAGTGGAAATGGAAAGAGTACTCTGGCAGATGCTTTTGGATTTTTGGCAGACTGCCTTGAACTTGGCGTGGAGGCTGCCTGTGATGCTAAAAATCGAGGTGGTCTGATGCAGATCCGTTCTCAGGGAATTGCAGAGCCGGTAAAGTTTGAATTATATTATCGGGAAAGTAGTAAAACTCGTCCTATTACTTATGAACTGGAAATTGATGAGGATCCTATGGGACGTCCTTATGTGAAGCAGGAACGTTTGCGGCAACGTGTGGAGAAGCGAGGCTGGCCATTATCTTTTTTATTTCTTCAGAATGGAAAAGGATACGCATATGAAGGAAAAGAAGGTGGAGCGGACGACAGTGGTCGGAGCGTAAACGGAGAAAAAGTGGAAGTGGAACTGACAGATATAAGAAAACTGGGAATTGTGACGCTAGGAGCGATGAAGCAGTATGAGCGTATTGAACGTTTCCTGAATTTTCTGAAAAGCTGGTATTTATGCTATTTTTCACCGGATGCAGCCAGAACCCTGCAGACAGCAGCTCCGCAGCCTTATTTAAATCGGACAGGCAGTAATATAAATAATGTGGCCCAATATATGTATCGTGAAAATAAAAAGGAATTTATGAAAGTGCTGAAGGATATTCAGACAAAGCTGCCCGGAATCGAGAAAATTGAACCGGTAAAGTTTGAAAATGGTCAGATGATGCTGAAATTTTGGGAACAGGGATTTCAGAATGCATTCTATTCACCAAAGATGTCAGATGGTACATTGAAACTGTTTGCATATTATTTATTGCTTCATGAAAGTAATCCGAGACAATTGGTGTTTATTGAAGAACCGGAGAAAGGATTATATCATCAGTATCTGAAATTGTTGGCGGCAAATGTACAACTGTTGCCGTATGCCCTACTGCTTTTAAAAACTTATCAAAAACA